>Ga0209103_1000034_pt1 | contig 38504 bp, 37 predicted proteins | sample 4C3metaG_FD_184152 | JGI IMG/M metagenome (GOLD analysis project Ga0209103, IMG submission 184152) | Freshwater bacterial and archeal communities from Indian Creek, Illinois, USA - 4C3 metaG (SPAdes) (version 2) | ecosystem: Environmental > Aquatic > Freshwater > Unclassified | place: USA...
GAAAATAATATTGCGCCAGACGACATTAAGACTTTTTTTACGCGGCAGACCTATGGGCAGTCTATTTTGCAGATTAAAGAATACATCGCCGCGGGCGATATCTACCAAGCCAATATGACCCAGCGTTTTGACGCACCTCTTGCTATGCCGCCCTACCAGCTTTACCGCCGTTTGCGCCAAGTAAACCCAGCACCCTTCGCGGCCTACCTAGATTGTGGCGATGGACTTTCCGTGCTTTCCTCGTCACCCGAGCGCTTTTTGCGCGTGGCCCAAAACATAGTAGAGGCCCGCCCCATTAAGGGCACGCGCCCGCGTGGCAAAACACCGGAAGAAGACCGCGCCCAGCGAGAAGAGCTCCTCGCCAGCGAAAAAGACAGGGCCGAACTGATGATGATTGTGGACCTAGAACGAAATGACCTAGGCCGCGTCTGTGCCTATGGCTCGGTGCAGGTGCCGGAGCTCTTCGTTCTTGAGGAGTACGCCACCGTTTTTCACCTTGTGTCCACCGTGCGCGGCGAGCTGGCTCAGGGCAGGGACATAGTAGATCTCCTCAGGGCCACCTTTCCCGGGGGGTCAATTACGGGCGCACCAAAGATTCGCGCCATGGAGATTATTGAAGAATTAGAGCCAGTGCGGCGTGGCATTTACACCGGTTCTCTAGGGTACATTGCCTTTGACGGCCGGGCCGACTTAAATATCGTTATACGCACTTTTGTCCGCCAAAATAACATGGTCTACCTGCAAGTGGGGGGTGGTATAGTGGCAGACTCTGACCCTATGCTAGAATACGAAGAGACCTTGCACAAGGCCAAGGCGCTGCTGCGCAGTCTCGGGGTGCATTCTTTTGCGGCAGGGAGTGACGAATCGTGACGGAAGGATCTATTTTTTATCTAAATGGACAACTTTTGCCCGCCGCGGATTGCCTAGTCTCCGTGCAAAATCGGGGCTATCTTCTCGGCGAGGGGATTTTTGAGACCATTTTAGTTAAGGACAACGAACCACGCTTGTTATCCGCTCACCTCGCGCGGCTCATGGCTTCAGCCGCCTATTTCGGCTACAAACTACCCCGGCAAAGTCAGCTGGCGGCCTCAGTCTACGCCTTGGTCGCAAAGAACCGGCTCTCTAGCGGTTCGCTCCGCCTAACAGTATCGCCTCGCGAAAGTCGAGGGCTTTTGTCTGCACCAGACAGCGCCCTCGACATTTTCATTTCTTTTCGCGAGGGGGCTCCTTATGCAGACTCACTGTACGAGCAGGGGTTTACGGCAATTGTGGCGCGTTCGACACGGCGCAATGAAGCGTCGCCTCTGGCGCGGCATAAGACGACAAGCTTTCTCGACAATGTGCTGGCCAAGCGTGAAGCAGTGGCGCGGGGGGTAGACGAAGCACTGCTCCTTAACAGCAGGGGTTACCTCGCTGAAGGAGCAGTGAGCAATCTTTTCTTGGTTGTAAAAGGCGAAATACTGACGCCGCGCCTAGATGATGGTGCACTGCCCGGCATTATGCGGGCACAAGTATTAGCACTTTGCCAAGAGCATAGTCTGCCCTGTAGAGAGGCAGAACTAAGACCCGAAACACTAGACTTGGCGGAGGAGGGGTTCTTGACGAACTCCCTGCTCGGGGTAATGCCGCTCTCGCGCCTAGAGGGCCGGAATCTCACCTCCTGTGCGCCCCTAAGTTTAAGCAATAGCATCAGGCGATTATTTTAGACTGAGCACCTTTTCCACGAAGACTTGCACTAGATGCGGGTCAAATTGGGTTCCCGCGCCTCGCTTAAGTTCAGCAATGGCCTCGTCCTCGCCCATGGCCCCGCGGTAAGGTCGTGCCGAGGTCATGGCGTCGTAGGCATCCGCTAGGGCGATAATTCGCGCCTGCAGGATGATTTCCTCGCCGCGTAGACCCTTAGGATAGCCTGTGCCGTCCCAGCGCTCGTGGTGGGCATAGACATATTCGGCCAGACCAAAGAACTCATGTGAAGTGGCCAAGATACGCATTCCAGTCTCGGGGTGGCGCAAAACAGCAGTCCACTCCTCGGTCGTTAGTTTATCTTTTTTGTTTAACACGGCCTCGTCTACGGCGATTTTGCCGATATCGTGTAGCTCCCCAGCCAGCTTAAGCTCAGCATTTTCATCGGCACTGAGCCCGAGCGCCTGCCCTAAAGACAGGCAGAGTAGGCTGACGCGTTTGGCGTGCTCATCCTCGCGCGGATTCTTAATGCGTAATGTATTCAATATGGACTTTACGGTAAAGCTGCGATGGCTGGCATTTTCGAGCGTCTTTTTCTTGTACATAAAGTTTTCTGCGTTGCGGAGCACTTCGCTCACGTTCTCGGTGTCATTCGTCTTGGTGTCCCAACCAAAAGCGACCGACAAGGGGATGTCGCGCAAGGTGCAGGCGGCTAGCTTGTTCTTTATGCGTGTAACCAACGACTCCGCAGCCTGATTATCTGTTTTTGGTAGCAAAATTAGGAACTCGTCGCCGCCCACCCGAGCGATAATATCATCGCCGCGGCACTCCCGTTGAATTACTTGGGCGACGCGGAGCAAGAGTTCATCGCCTACGTCGTGGCCAAAGGCGTCATTGACTAATTTTAGCCCGTTTACATCAGCGATAACTAGGGAGATGGGGTAGTTACGGGCCGTGTCTAATCTTTTCATCTCCACTTGGAAAAAACGGCGATTAAATACGCCTGTCAGGTGGTCATGGTAGCTTAAATACTCAATCTCGCGGATCTTGGCATATTTCTCGGTGCAGTCACGAAAGACTAGCACCGCACCACCAATCTCGCCCCGCTTGTCGCGGATGGGCGAAGCGCTGTCTTCTATGGCGCGCTCGGTGCCATCGCGCGAAATTAAAATGGTGTGATTTTCTAGCAGTACAATCTCGCCTGTTTCAAAGACCTCCTGCACGGGGTTGACCGCCTTTTCGCGCGTGTATTCGTTAATGATGTTAAAGACCTCGGTAAACTCCTTGCCCCGCGCTTCTTCTTGCGTCCACCCAGTGAGCTGTTCAGCCACAGGGTTAAGAAACTCCACCAGACTATTTCGGTCCGCCGTTATAACCCCGTCTCCTACGGAAGTTATAGTCGCCAAAAGCTTTTCTTCGCTGGCCCTCAATTCTTGCTGTGCCAGTACCTCCCGCGTCACATCCCAAATAAAGCCTTCTAGAGCGAGAACCTGGCCTTCTGGGCCGTACACGCCATGCCCTTGCTCGCGCACCCATTTCACTGTGCCGTCGGCCGCGGTGATAGTAAATTCCTGGAAAAAGGGCGTGCGCTTAGCCAGGGTTTCTTGCCATTTGTCCCATAGCAAGGTGCGGTCACTTTCATTCATTAGGCTGCTAAACTCAAGCTGAGGGCTATTTACAAAGGCCTCCGGTGGGTACCCCGTCAGTTCTTGACAACCCGAACTGACGAATTCCAGGGTCCATTTCTCGTCATTCGTGCAGCGGTAGACCATGCCCTGCAGGCTCGAAATAATGCTCTTCGTCTTGCGGTCGCTCTCACGCAGTTGCCGCCGCAAACCATCGAGCCGCAAGGCTATGGATGAGGCAAATAATACGGCCATGGCTAAGCCTACCAAGAAGTAGTTCGTTCGCCTGTCCGCTACTTCGCGCAAATTCATGTAAGAAGTCGCATCGTTAATGATCGAAAACAAAACTGGCCGGCCACCGAGAGAGTATGGGTACGTATACACCTCGACGGTGCGTATTTCGCCGCTGGCGAGGCGATGCCTAAAAAGAAAAAAATTCCGTTCCTCTCGCGCCGCTGCCTCGCGCTCGAGGGCAACCTCTGCGGGGGAAAGGGTGTTAATTTGTTGAATAGTCATGGTCAACAGAGTCTCGCGTGAGTAGCCATAGAACCGTGCGGCGGCATTATTGGCATACAGAATTGATCCAGTCTCTACATCAATAAGGAGCATTACCGAGCCATGATTTTCAAATAGAGAGTTAAAGTCTATGGGCACTGATGGCACTGCCTGCGCAGTCATAGTCATGAGTATAAGTAGTGCGAGTACTGCCATCATCATTTTGCGGCCTATATGCGCACTTTTGCGAACCTTCGTCATCTGCAAAAAATACACCCCACCTGTCGAAAGATATGTAAAAATAGTTGGCTTAAATGATGACTCTAGGTTGCTTCATGGCCGACCACAAATAAACGATTTTTGCCCGCCCGTTTAGCGCTATGCGTGGCGCGGTCGACGGCTAAAAGTAGGTCGGCGCGGTTAGCCCCATGATGGGGAAATTCGGCAATACCCCCACTGGCCGTGACATGGACTTTGTTGCCGGCCATGGAATGTACCGAGAGGTGCACGCGTTCAATAATGCGTTTGGCGATGGCTGTCGCTTCGGCCGTCTCGGTGTCAGGCAAAAGCAAGGTGAATTCGTCGCCACCGTAGCGGGCGACCGTGTCTTCAAAGCGCACACAGGATTTAATAATACTGGCCAAGTTGCAGAGATGCTCGTCTCCGGCATGGTAGCCGTACTGTTCATTTATTTGTTTCAAGCTGTCGGAATCAATCATAACCAAGGAAAGTGGGCGACTGTGCTCTTGTGCTAGCGATAGTTCCCGATCAAGGGTCTCGACAAAAGTCCGCCTGTTCATTAAGCCCGTCAGAGCATCTGTTGCCGCCAGCCGGCACGTCTTTTCATATAAGGTGGCATTTTCGATGGCGATAGCGGCCTGGCTGGCGATGGTGGAGAGTACATTGAGGTCATCCTCATTGTGTGCGTTGCGGGTAAAACTTTGTACAGACAGCGCGCCTAGCACCTTGTCTCTAGAGGATATGGGCACCATCATCAGGGACTGTGTGCGTTTTGCTGTACTGCCAAACCTCGTTAGGGTGTTAGCTGGAAAGGTATCAATATTAAACAATAAGGGTGAGTTTGTCGCGATCACGCGCGAGGTGGGGCCATCATTCAAAGTAAACCGAATGGGCGGTAGCTGGTGGCCGTTTTCAAAGATATAGGCTAGGTCAACTTCTCGGCTACTGTCATCATACAAGGCCACAAAGAACACATCTGCCACCATTACCTTGCGCACTTCGGAGTAGATGGCAGAATAGAGGTCTTGGGGACTAAGCTTGGCGGTAAATTTCTGCCCAATAGCGTTTAGCATTTCTAACTTTGCGGCGCGACTTAGGCAGGCCGTATCAAGGTCAAGATGCTCTAAAGCAATGGCGGCGTGCTTAGCGAGGGAATTTAAGGCGCGCTGCAAGGCCCAAGATTTCGCCTTGGTGGCGGGCAGAGCTGAAGCCAAAAAGGCGTCCCTGCCAAATCGCTCGTATGGTAAAGAGGCCTTCAGCACAGTATAGAGGCTGCTACCCGTGGGCATAAGCCCTTCCGGCCAGTTGCGCAAGTGCACGGGGTGTGTCTCTCCATGCTCCGCCGACCAAATGCCAACACCCGCATGGTCGTGCATGGCGGAGAGATGAGTCAGCAGCAAAGTGATGAGCTCATCCCTATTGGTATGCAGGGCATGCATAGCAAGAACAGCAGCTTCTGTCTGTTCCATAAGTCTAAAGCGACGCGCGCGTCTTTCCAATGGACGACCTCCCACGGGAATGTTCTAACAACATGACATTCGACACAAGATGCTAGATTCCTGCAAGATACGGAAAGAATTGATGAAGCGTTCGATAACGCTTCGCTTGACTTCGGCTGCGGTTGGGCGTATAATTTTTGCAAGCACTGAAGGGAAGCGAGTCTCTGCAAGGCTACAGAGAAGGGGTCATCGGCTGAAAGCCCCGCCGGCTGCACAGATTTCAAGTCGTCCCAGAGCTCTTGGCGCGAAAGTAGTAGTGTCAAGCGGGCAGCCCGTTACAGCTCTAAGCCGCGCAAGCGGGAATTAAGGTGGTACCGCGGAACGTCTCCGCCCTTTACGGGCAGAGGCGCTATTTTTATTTTAGGAGGGCACAAGTGATGACAAATGAAATTCCGAAGCACTATGATCCATCTCTCGTCGAGAAAAAGTGGTATCCGCGCTGGCAAGAGGCAGGTTTCTTTTCTCCATCGGCTTCGTCCCAGAAAGAGCCCTTCACCATTGTCATACCACCCCCAAATGTCACGGACCGTCTGCACATTGGGCATGCCTTAAATAACACCCTGCAAGACATTATCATTCGCCAGAAACGCATGCAGGGTTATGCCGCGCTGTGGTTGCCCGGCACTGACCATGCTGGTATTGCCACGCAAAATGTGGTGGAAAGAAAGTTACTGGCCGCGGGCCAAACCCGCCACGACCTCGGGCGCGAAAAATTTGTGGAGGCCGTCTGGCAGTGGAAGGAAGAATATGGCCAGACCATAACCGACCAGTTGCGCACCTTAGGCGCGTCCTGTGACTGGAACAGGGAGCGCTTTACCATGGACGAGGGTTGTTCGCAGGCCGTGCGCGAAACTTTTGTGCGGCTTTATGAGCGGGGTTTAATTTATCGTGGTAGCTACATCGTTAACTGGTGCCCTCGTTGCCGCACCGCCATTTCCGATGATGAAGTAGAGCATATCGAAAGAGAGGGCCAGCTCTACCATGTGCGGTATCAATTGGCCGATGAGAGTGGCTTCATAACGGTGGCCACGACCCGCCCAGAGACGATCTTAGGTGACACCGCCATCGCCGTCCACCCAGAGGACGAGCGCTACCAACATCTTATCGGCCAGCTCGTCATCCTCCCGGTGCTAGGGCGCCTGATTCCCATAGTAGCCGACGATTATGTGGATAGGCAATTTGGCAGCGGTGCGGTAAAAGTAACCCCCAGCCATGACCCTAACGATTTCGCCATCGGCGAGCGGCACAATCTCCCCAAGATAAATGTTATGAACCCTGACGGCACCATGAGCGAACTGGCCGGCCCTTACAGTGGGCTAGATCGCTTCGAGTGTCGTAAAGAACTCTTAAAACTTCTTGACGCGCAAGGGCTACTCGTTAAGACGGTGCCTCACCCCATGAGTGTTGGGCAGTGTTATCGCTGTACGACCGTAATAGAGCCCCTAGCCTCGCGCCAGTGGTTCGTGCGCATGGCGCCCTTGGCTGCCCCCGCCATTGAAGCTGTCAAAGAGGGCAGGGTCAAGTTTGTGCCAGAGCGTTTTGTTAAGACCTACTTGCATTGGGTGGAAAATGTTAAGGACTGGTGTATCTCGCGCCAAATCTGGTGGGGTCATCAGCTGCCCGTCTGGTACTGTTCTTGCGGCGAAACGATTGTGGCGCGCGAGGCACCAGCTCATTGCCCGCAGTGCGAAAGTGAAGAGCTCGTACAGGAGACTGATGTACTCGATACTTGGTTTAGTTCAGCCCTCTGGCCTTTTGAGACCTTAGGTTGGCCCGACCCGGCGGCACCCGACTACCAGAAGTTCTTCCCTACGAGCGTGCTCGTGACAGCCTATGACATCATCTATTTTTGGGTGGCGCGCATGGTCTTTATGTCCCTCGAGTTAACGGGGCAAGTGCCCTTCACGCAGGTTCTCATTCATGGGATAGTGCGTGATAGCGAAGGGCGCAAAATGAGCAAATCGCTCGGCAATGGCATTGATCCCCTAGAGATGGTCGAACGCTACGGTGCAGATGCGCTGCGCTTTTCCCTGGTCAGCGGCAACAGCCCGGGTGGCGATATGCGCTTCTCAGAGGAGCGGCTAGAGGCCACGCGCAACTTCTGCAACAAGGTTTGGAATGCAGCGCGCTTTGTGCAAATGCACATGCAGACTGAGGGAGAAGTAGTAGCAGCATCAGCAACAGCCTCGCTCCCACCCCGCGAGGACCTTACCTTGGCGGACAAATATATTTTGTCTCGCCTCAGCCGCACGGCCGAAGACGTCACTCGCTTTATGGAGCGTTTTGAGTTTGGCGAGGCCGCGCGCCTGCTCTACGAGTTTATTTGGACGGAGTACTGCGATTGGTACATTGAAATGGCCAAAGCCAATCTTGTGGCGGGGGGGTCTCTCAAGGCCCATACGCTCTCGGTGCTTTGCTATGTCCTCTCCCGTACCCTCGAGCTACTACATCCTTTTATGCCCTTTATCGCCGAAGAAATTTGGCAAGCCCTACCCCATGAGGGCGATTCCATAACCATTGCCCCCTGGCCAGGTAGCCTCCCGTTTTTTGATGCAGAGGCCGAAGAAAGCATGAATGCTCTCATGGATGCCATACGTGCCCTGCGCAATGTGCGCGCGGAGATGGGCATTGCCCCGTCGCACCGCACCGAAATATTTGTCGTGCCTAGCGATCCCTCTTGGGAGAGCATCTACCGTGCAGGGGCTAGCTACCTGCGGGCCCTCGCCTCAGGCAAGGCTGTGCACATTGTTACTGTTTCTCCCTTTGCCAAAGGTGAAGCTGTGAGCATCGTGGCGGCAGGTGCCGAGATTTACTTGCCCCTCGCCGAACTAGTGGACATCGAGGCGGAGATAAAGCGCCTTACTGACGAGCTAATCGTGCTGCAGAGCGAGGTAGCGCGCTCGGCGGGCAAGCTCGCTAACGAGGGCTTTCGCGCCAAAGCCAGACAAGAGCTTATAGAGGCCGAGCAGGCCAAGCTTTCTGCCTACGAGGCCAAGCTAGCGCAAGTTGAAAAGAAGCTGGCGGAGCTAAAATGAATTACGACGAAGCAGTGGGATATATTCACGCCCTGGGCCGCTTTGGGAGCAAGCTCGGGCTAGAGCGCATGCAAGAAGCCCTAGCCCGCCTCGGGCACCCCGAGCGCAAGTACAAAGTTCTGCATGTCGCCGGCACGAATGGTAAGGGTTCGACCTCTGCCATGTTGGCTAGCGTTCTGAGGGCGGCAGGCTACAAGACGGGCCTCTACACCTCGCCCTACCTCGACGCCTTTACCGACCGTTTTGGGCTTGATGGCGCAGATATCGGCCAAGAAGCCTTAGCCCGCATGGTGACACAACTGAAGCCCTTAGCCGATGAGCTAGGTTTAACGCAGTTTGAATTTATCACGGCACTGGCCTTGCTCTACTATGCGCAGAGTCAAGTGGATATTGTGGTGCTAGAGGTGGGTCTTGGGGGGCGCTTTGACGCGACTAATGTCGTCGTGCCTGCGATGTCCATTATCACCAATATTGGTTTTGACCATATGGAAGTACTGGGGGACACCTTGCCTAAAATAGCTTTTGAAAAGGCAGGCATTATTAAACCTGGTATTCCCGTCGTTACGGCGACAATGGACGAGTCTTCGCTCAGCGTCATCGCAGAGGTAGCAGGTGCTAATGCTGCCTCCCTGCGCATTCTAAGCAAAGATTTTTCGGCCACCTCGCTCACCTCCTCTCTTGGCGGGCAGACATTTCTCTACCAGAACGAGGAGGTTCTGCTCGAATTTAATTTATCCCTTCTCGGGCCCCACCAAGTGCAAAATGCCGCCCTCGCGGTCGATGCCTTGCTGTGGCTGCGTGAACTCGGGTACTCACTGACTGTTCGCGACATCGAGCAAGGGCTTAGTGCGGTTCGCTGGCCTGGTAGGTTCGAGGTAGTAGCGGAGCACCCTTTACTGATTATGGATGGTGCACACAACACGCATGGGGTGACCTCTCTCGTAAAAGCCCTAACTGAGCTTCTGCCAGGCCGAAAGGTGCTCCTCGTCGTAGGTATTATGCGGGACAAAGAGCCGCGCGAGATGCTCTCCCTCTTGGCCCCCCATGTTAAGCGCTTTTACGCCTCTGCGCCCAAGCTTCCGCGCGCCACGCCTGCCGGCGAGTTAGCAGCTCTAGCTAGCACTCTCGGTTTGACCGGGGAGCATTATGACTCAGTGGCCGAAGCCCTAGGTGCAGCCGTCAATGACGCTACGCCCGGGGATATAGTCTTAGTTGCGGGCTCTCTCTACACTGTTTCTGAAGCGCGGTGTGCCTATAGTTAATTAGTTCACAGCTAGTATTTCGGCAGGAAACAAGGTCTTGGTGTGAGAATAATCTAATCAGAATACTCTTAAGTCAAGGGCTACTATACTAGCTGGGCGGAATATGATGGGGGTGCACGTTTGGGGGAGCAGGCCACGTTTGAAGTGTCTTATGCTGTCATAGGCGCAGATTTCAGTCAGGCCGGCGATGGGGCGGCCAAGCTCAAGCGTGTTTTGCAGCAGGTAGGTCTTGCGCCAGCTTTAGTCCGACGCATCGCCCTAGCTACTTATGAGGCCGAGCTTAATATCGTCATTCACGCTTATCATGGGGTCATTAGAGCTAAGATGTCATCCTCGCAAGTTGAGGTGTGGGCTGAGGATAAGGGCCCCGGCATACCAGATATCGAGCTGGCCATGCAAGAGGGGTATTCCACGGCCCCTGACCATGTGCGTGCCCTAGGCTTTGGTGCGGGGCTAGGTCTACCAAATATAGCACGCAATGCCGATACCCTCGAGATAAAAACCGTCATGGGAGAAGGTACCATTTTGCATATGACTTTTGCCTGCCCTAGTCGCGAGATGTAGATGACAGCGTACTTTCATTCTGTTCAGTTGGACGAAGAAAAGTGCCGTGGGTGTACTAATTGCATAAAGCGCTGCCCAACCGAGGCCATACGCGTACGCCAGGGTAAGGCGCGGATTGATAATGCCCGTTGTGTAGATTGCGGGCAGTGTATTAGGGCTTGCCCAAGCAGAGCAAAGTCGGTGCACACGGACAGCCGCAGTGTTCTTATGGATTATAAGTACACCGTGGCCTTGCCCGCGCCGACTTTTTTTGCGCAATTTTATTCCGACCTAAGTGTCGGCAAGATGATGGCCGCCGTAAAACTTTTTGGTTTTACGCATGTGCGGGGGCTTTTTCAGGCCGCGTCGCTGGTTTCTGTCGCCATTGCCAAACACCTAGCTGTGACTGAGGGCCCTTTCCCGCGCATCAGCACTAGTTGTCCCGCCGTGGTGCGCCTCATTCAGGTGCGCTTCCCCTTTCTTACGGAGCACTTGGTGCCCATTGAAGCGCCCATGGAAGTCGCGGCTTACTTGGCCCGTGCCGACGTGCAGAGAGAAACCGGTTGCTTGGACGAAGAAATAGGGGTGTTTTTTGTTTCTCCTTGCCCAGCCAAGGTTACCGCTGTGCATCAGCCAGTGGGGGTAGGAAAATCGCTCTTAAATGGGGCCTTTTCTATGGGAGATGTATATTCAGACGCTTTTCGCCTGCTCTCTGCTGTCACTGAAGAAGAACCAGTGGTGGGTAGCGCCCGTGGCTTAGCATGGGCGCGTAGTGGCGGCGAGGGGGAGGCGGTGGCCATCGATGACTACCTCGCAGTAGATGGCATAGACCATGTAATCGCAGTACTTGAGGAGGTAGAGCTCGGGCGGCTGACAAACATTAGGTATATTGAGGGCCAGGCATGCGTCGGCGGATGCGTAGGTGGTGTTTTAGTTGTCGAAAACCCTTTTGTCGCGCGCGCGCGGCTGGCCCGGCTTTCGCAGCGGCTACCTAAAGAAGATGCGCCCAGTGCAGAGCTACCCGCAGAAGTGCTCGAGCTTAAACAGAGTCTTGGTCCGCGCCCTTTCTTGCAGCTTGACAATGACGTAGATATCGCCCTGCAAAAACTTGGTCAGTTAGAAGAAATTGTCGCTAAGCTGCCGATGTTGGATTGCGGGTCCTGCGGTGCGCCCCACTGTCGAGCTCTGGCAGAGGACATTGTGCGTGGCAATGCTACTTTGACCGATTGCGATTTTATGCTTCGTGCTCGCGTTACTGATCTAGCGCAAGAGCTTTTGGCTCTCACGCGGCAATTGCCGCAGACCATGAGTCAAAGCCGAAAAAGTGGGGAGGAAGAGCTATGATGTTAGCGGAGATTATCGACGCGTTGCAGCTCGAAGTGTTATCCGGCGGTGAGCATCTTGATCGACCAATCAGCGGAGGATATGTCTCCGATATGCTCAGCGATGTCTTGGCTCATGCTGCTCCGGACTGCCTGTGGGTGACACGTCAAGCGCATGCCAATGTTATTGCTGTGGCTTCCTTGCTGGGGCTTTCGGCGGTGGTCTTGGTCAATTGCCCGGTGTCGCCTTCCGTGGTGGACAAGGCCATTAGCGAAAAGCTCGTGCTACTAAAGAGTAATCGCCTGGCCTTTGAACTAGTGGGGGAGCTCTACAACCTAGGGCTTAGGGGGTGTAGGCGTGAGTAAGGTGCGCTGCGATTTGCACATTCATACCGCCCTCTCGCCCTGTGCTAATCGAGATATGACTCCAGCCAATATTGTCAATATGGCGACTTTAGTCGGCGCCGCGGTCATCGCCATAACCGACCATAACAGTTGTGGCAATGTGCGAGCGGTGGCAGAAGCCGCCGGAGACAGGCTAATTGTCATCCCAGGCCTAGAAGTCTGGACGAAAGAAGACGTTCATGTGCTGTGCCTCTTTGGTAATCTTGCTGTAGCCGAAGAATTTGGGGCCCTTGTTTATGCACGGCTTCCGCCTCGCAAGGGTGATGGCGAACTCTTTGGGCAGCAGTATGTTTTTGATGCCGCAAGTCGCATCATAGGCTGGGAGGAGAGGCTGTTGCTGGCACCAACAGATATTGGTATCGACGAGCTTTGCCATGCTGTGGGTGAGCTTCGCGGCTTAGTAATTCCAGCCCATGTAGACAGAACTTATGGCCTAGCAACTCAGCTCGGGTTTATACCGCCACACCTGCCCATAAAACTCATTGAGGTGTCCAAGGGGCACAAACAACCACTGGCTACACGTGGTTATCCCTCTATTACTAATTCTGACGCCCACAATTTGTCTACCCTAGCAGCAAGTAACCCCTGGGATTTAGAGGTGGCTGTGCGCACAGCTGAAGGAGTGATTGCAGCCTTAAAAAATTATCCAGCAATTACTAGTGACATAATTCACAGATGAAGTTAAGGAGGGAACAAAATGACAGGTACAAAGTGTCAATGTAGTTCATCAACGGAGGTTGATCCTCGCTGGGAGCAGCTAGAGGAGATATTGGCTGCGCATCAAGGCGACGCGGGTGCACTCATTCAAGTTCTTCACGCAGCGCAAGATGTCTTTGGTTTTGTGTCTGAAGAAGTGCAGGAACGAGTGGCAGAAGCTCTGGGAGTACCCGTGAGTGAAGTCTACGGTGTGGCGACCTTTTACTCACTATTTTCCTTGAAACCGCGCGGCCAGTATAAAATAGGTGTTTGTTTAGGGACAGCTTGCTATGTGCGCGGAGCGGCACAGGTGCTAGCCGAGCTCGAAAAACAGCTTGGCGTAAAGGTGAATGATACCACCACCGATGGCAAATTTACCTTAGAGGTGACCCGTTGCATTGGGGCCTGTGGGCTCGCTCCGGTAATCACTATTAATGAGGATGTTTACGGGCGCTTGCAGGTTGAGAAGGTAGGCGAGGTTCTCGCAAAGTACTAGTATGGAAGAACTTGCATTACACATCCTTGATTTGGCACAGAACAGTATTGCTGCGGGGGCTACGGAAATTGTCATCACTGTTGTGGAGGCAAACACCGCGAACAGTCTGCGGATTACCATGGCCGATAATGGCAGGGGTATGGATCGAGAAGTCCTCGAAGCGGTGGCCGACCCCTTTTTCACCACGCGCACAACACGGCGCGTGGGCCTAGGTATTCCCCTGCTTAAAGCAGCTGCAGAGCAATGCGAGGGCAGTCTGACTGTCGAGTCGGTGCTAGGGCAAGGGACCACCGTAGAAGTCTACTTCAAACATGATCACGTTGACCGTGCGCCGCTTGGCGACATGGCCGCGACAATCGCGGCAGTTATTGCCGTGAATCCGAGCATCGAAGTGCTTTACCGGCACGAAGTAGACGGCCGAGAGTTCACTTTTGACAGTCGAGAGGTGCGGGCGATATGTGAAGACGCTCTGCAACACCCCAAGATCATTGAGTGGTTGAAAGAATATATTGCCGAACACGAAAGGGCACTAGGGGGAGAGCAATGAAAACAGTAGAAGATTTGCGCCGACTGCGTGAAGAGGTGCGCAATATGACAAGGCTGCGCGAAGGCGAGGCCGAGGTGCGCATTGTGGTGGGGATGGGCACTTGTGGTATTGCCGCCGGTGCGAGGGAGACGCTAAATACCTTTGTGAGTGAGATTGCCGAACGAGGCCTAGCCAATGTAGTTGTAACGCAAACCGGCTGTGTCGGGCTCTGTGAGCGCGAGCCGGTGGTTGAGGTCAATGCGGGTGATGGCAGAACCCTCTATGGTCGGGTGACCCCAGAGAAGGCGCGGCGCATTTTGCTCACACATATCATGGGCGGAACAGTAATAGAAGAGTGGGTTACGCGCAACTAGGAGGGGTAAAATTGAATTTGCATAGAGCACATGTATTAGTCTGTGCCGGGGCTGGCTGTGTTTCCTCCGGCTGCCTTAGCACCATGCAAGCGCTGACCGATGAAATCGCGAAGCTAGGGTTAGATAGAGAGATAAAGGTGATCGAAACTGGCTGTATTGGCACCTGCGACCTAGGGCCAGTTATTGTCGTGTACCCCGAGGGGGTATTCTACCGCAATGTCACCACTGATGATGCGCGCGAAATAGCCCATGAGCATCTGCTCAAGGGGAGGACCATCTCACGACTCTTGTACCGTAATCCTCTGACCAGCCAATTGGTGCAGACTTACGGCGAGATGGAGTTCTTTAACCGCCAAATACGCATCGCCTTACGTAACACAGGCGTGATAAACCCCGAAGTGATCGAAGAGTATGTCGCCCGCGAAGGTTACGAAGCACTCGCTCGGGTCCTCACCACGATGTCACCCGAGCAAGTGATTGCCGTCATCACCGCCAGTGGGCTGCGCGGGCGGGGGGGAGCAGGCTTTCCTACAGGCAAAAAATGGAATTTTACCTTTGCGGCGCAGAGCGAAGAGAAGTATGTGGTCTGCAACGCCGACGAAGGCGATCCCGGGGCGTTTATGGATCGCAGCATTCTTGAGGGCGACCCCCACACCATCATCGAAGCCATGTCTATCGCCGGCTATACCGTAGGGGCAAACAAAGGCTATGTCTATGTGCGGGCCGAGTACCCCTTGGCGGTGAAACGCTTGCAGTTGGCCTTAGAGCAAGCGCGTCAGTATGGTTTTTTGGGGAACAATATCTTTGGCACTAATTTTTCTTTTGATATTATGATTCGCGTTGGCGCAGGGGCTTTTGTTTGTGGTGAAGAGACCGCCCTGTTGGCCTCTATTGAGGGCCGGCGCGGTGAGCCACGCCCGCGCCCCCCATATCCAGCTGTCAAAGGGCTGTGGGGCAAGCCAACCCTTATCAATAATGTAGAAACTTTTGCTAATATTTGCCCCATTATTCTCTACGGGGCCGAGTGGTTTTCACGCATCGGGACCGAGACGAGTAAGGGCACGAAAGTATTCGCCGTTGCTGGCAATATCAACAATACGGGCTTGGTAGAAGTGCCCATGGGCATGACGCTTAGACAAATAGTTTTTGACGTGTGTGGAGGCATTCCGGGTGGCAAGGAGTTTAAGGCCGCACAAACGGGAGGACCTTCAGGCGGCTGTCTGACCAAGGCGCAACTCGATGTGTCCATGGATTACGAGGCCCTTGTCGCAGAGGGCAGCATGATGGGTTCGGGCGGTCTGATTGTCATGGATGAAGATGCCTGCATGGTTGACATGGCACGTTTCTTCCTAGATTTTACGCAGGATGAGTCCTGCGGCAAATGTACGCCTTGTCGCATCGGCACCAAGAGGATGCTTGAGATTCTCGACCGCATGACCAAGGGCGAAGGGCGCGTTGGCGATATTGAGGCTCTCTATGGTTTGGCAGAGAATATTCGCGAGACCTCCCTCTGCGGTCTGGGGCAGTCCGCGCCAAATCCAGTGCTCTCGATGATTAAGCATTTTCGCAGTGAATACGAGGCCCACATTCGTGAAAAGCGCTGCCCGGCTGGGGTTTGTCAGGCGCTCATTAGCTACAACATCATTGCCGATAAATGCCGCGGCTGCGGTCTGTGCGCGCGGGTCTGTCCTACGGCTGCCGTTTCGGGCAAGCCCAAAGGAGTCTACCGCATTCTGCGGGATAAATGCGTAAACTGTGGCGCATGTCTGGAGAAATGTCCATTTGGCGCCATCGTGCGTTCTTAGTGGAGGGAAAACAATGCATGAAATGATTAGGCTAACCATTGATAATAGGGTTATCGAAGTCGCAAAAGGGAGCACTGTGCTGCAGGCAGCGCGGCAAGCTGGCGTGAATATACCCACTCTCTGTTTCATGGAGAAAATAAACGAAATCGGTGCCTGTCGTGTGTGTGTGGTGGACGTCGCCGGGTACAGGGGGCTACAGGCGTCATGCGTACTCGAGGTGTCGCCTGATATGGTAGTGCGCACCAATACGCCAGCAGTGCGGCAAGCTCGCCGCATAAATATCGAGCTCTTATTGTCTAATCACCCCGACACTTGCTTGACTTGCGCACGGAACACGAGCTGCGAATTGCAGCAGCTAGCCCATGCCCAAGGCGTGAGCAATATCACCTATGCCGGCGGCAAATCAGAATGGCCACTCGATCTGACGAACAAAGCCCTAGTGCGCGACCCCAACAAGTGCATACTTTGTCGCCGCTGCGTGGCTGTGTGCCACGAGGTGCAGGGCGTAGGGGTTATCTCGGTAGCGCGGCGCGGTTTCAACTCGCTTATTGCTCCTGATGCCAATCGTGAGCTCAATTCCACCACTTGCGTGTTTTGCGGCCAGTGCGCGGCCGTCTGCCCGACCGCGGCCATCACTGAGGTTGATAATGCGGCTAAAGTGTTCAGTGCTATCGGCAGAAAAGAACATGTAGTGGTGCAAGTAGCTCCGGCGGTGCGCGTGGCCATAGGTGAGGAATTCGGCTTGCCGCGAGGTGCGATCTCGACTGGGCAGATCGTGACTGGGCTGCGTATGCTAGGGTTCTCGGCCGTCTTTGACACGGACTTTGCGGCGGATTTGACGATTGTGGAAGAAGCACATGAGCTGATCGAACGGGTCAAGGCGGGTGGAATACTGCCACTGATGACATCATGTAGTCCAGGTTGGATAAAGTTTGTGGAGCACTTTCACCCTGAATTCATCCCTAACTTATCATCTTGCAAGTCCCCCATGCAAATGATGGGGGCTCTAGTTAAGAGTTACTACGCGGAGAAGGTAGTAGGGCTCTCGCCCGATAAAATTATGTCGGTAGCGGTCATGCCTTGTACTGCCAAAAAATTCGAGGCCAGCCGGCCCGAGTTTGCTCATGACGGTGTTGCCGACGTAGATGTCGTGCTCACGACACGAGAACTTGCGCGCATGCTCAAAGTGGCAGGTTTAGACCTAGCTAAGCTACCAGCCAGTGAGTTTGAGGCGCCGCTTGGTATATCTACGGGCGCTGCGGTTATCTTCGGTGCTAGTGGTGGTGTTATGGAGGCGGCACTACGCACGGCCTACGAATGGATCGCCGAGCAAACTCTCGACAAACTTGACTTTACAGTGGTGAGAGGTCTAGAGGGCGTAAAAGAGGCCAGCGTGGATATCCCGAAGCTTGGCTTAGTCAAGGTGGCGGTGGTCAATGGTCTAGGTAACGCCGCTAGACTCTTAGCCCGCCTGACGGCGGGTGAGGTAGAGTATCATTTTATCGAGTTTATGGCCTGCCCTGGCGGCTGCCTTGGTGGCGGCGGTCAACCCCGCATCAAGCATGAAGACGCGGCCGAAGGTAAACAGGCCCGCTTAACAAGTATCTACACCATAGATAAAGCGTCTGCTCTACGCAAGAGTCACGAAAACCCCGCGGTAAAAAACCTTTATGCCGATTACTTGGGTGAAATAGGTGGCGATAAGGCCCATCATCTCTTGCACACGCACTTTGTCGTCCGCGGTCGTTTCCCTTGGCGCAAAGGTTAGTTGTTGTCTTATGTCGAACCATGCTGTAAACTTAACGAGGTGTGACATTGTACGCTACACTAATATAATGAATCTTCTACAGTTTGAGGAGTGAAAAATCGTGGCGAAGTCTTTTACCGGCGGAATTCATCCTCCTTACCGCAAAGTAGCCACAGCTGTACCCATCGGGTTTCTTAGTGCGCCCAAAATTCTCGCCATCCCTTTATTGCAGCATATCGGGAAAGAGTGTCAGCCGCTCGTGGCTGTGGGTGAGCGCGTACTTATGGGGCAAGAAATTGGTGGGGTGGGAGACTCTTTGGCTGCGCCTGTACACGCCTCTGTGTCTGGCGTGGTGGTGGCTATCGAGCCGAGGCCCCACATTAATGGCCGGCAAATCCAGTCCATTATTATTGAAAATGATTTTCTCGACGAAAAACATCCCAGCATTGTGCCTAAGCCGCAGGTGGACAACCTCTCGCGGGAGGAACTTGTCGCGCTCATTCGCGCGATGGGTATTGTGGGCATGGGTGGCGGAGGTTTTCCTACCTATGCGAAGCTACAAGGGAAATCAGCGCAAAAGATCGACACTGTGCTTTTAAATGGCGCAGAGTGTGAACCTTACTTGTCCGATGATCACCGCATCATGGTCGAGTTCCCCGATGAGGTGATCTACGGCCTTCGTTGCCTGATGAAAGCAAGTGGGGCCAGTGCCGGGCATATCGGGATAGAAGAGAACAAGCCCGATGCCCTTGCTGCCATGCGCTTGGCGGCGGCGCCTTACCGCGACATCACCGTGACAGCCCTCTCCGTCAAATATCCGCAAGGGGCTGAGCTACAGCTCATCCATTCCTGCTTAGGCAAGGACGTGCCTCCCGGCAAGTTACCGGTACATGTGGGTGTGGTCGTCAATAATGTTCACACCGCCCAGGCCATTGCGCGCAGCATGACCACTGGCATGCCCTCCGTAGAGCGGGTAGTCACTGTGGGAGGCGAGTGCGTAACTGCGCCTGGCAATGTGTGGGTGCGAATAGGCACTACTTTTGCCGACGTATTGGCGGAGCGCGGGCTTACCTGCTCTCCCTACAAACTAGTTTCCGGTGGCCCGCTCATGGGCATGGCCATGTACACCCCCGAGGTTGCCGTCACGAAATGCACTTCAGGCATACTGGCGCTGTCACGCCAAGAAACCAGTGCTCCCGTGGCTAGCGCCTGCGTGCGCTGCGCTAATTGCGTGGATGTCTGCCCCATGTTTTTGCAGCCGACCACTTTGGCGCAATATGCCATGAAGGGGCGCACAGAAGAAGCAGAAGCCATTGGGGCGCTTGACTGTCGGGAATGCGGCCCTTGCGCCTATGTCTGCCCCGCCGGCATACCGCTCGTGCAGTGGATTCGCCTCGTTAAATCAGATATTTATGCCCGTCAGACCCGTTAAAGCGATTTTCCAGGAGGGCAAGATAGTGGATATAAAGAAGCTCGCGGTATCATCTTCACCCCATTTGCACAGCGGAGCTACAGTTCGCCAAGCCATGCTATTGGTCATGCTGGCTTTAGCACCGGCCGCTCTTTTTGCCGTTTTCCATTTTGGCATGTACGTGGTGGCCATACTGTTGACAGGTGTGCTAGCAGCGGTTCTCGCTGAGGTAGCCATTCTTCACTTTCTAAAAAAGCCGCTATCTACGGTCTTTGACGGCAGTGCTGCTCTGACGGGGTTACTCTTAGCAATGAATGTGCCCGCTGGTGCGCCCCTGTGGATGGTCGCCATCGGTTCGTTTCTCGCCCTTGCCATTGGCAAGCATGTCTTTGGAGGCTTAGGTTACAATCCTTTCAACCCCGCCCTGGTAGGTCGGGCCATCCTTGTCGCTTCTTGGCCGGCACGCATGACGGCCTGGGTCGGCCCTGGTCTAGTGACCTCCGCCACTCCACTGGCACTTAGTCGTGCCGGCGAGGCCTTACCCCCCTACTCTGATCTTCTTTTTGGTTTCAAGGCGGGTAGTATCGGTGAGGTAGCCGTCCTGTTGCTCTTTGTGGGAGGCGTGTTCCTCATCTATAAGAAGGTTATCGACTGGAAGATACCCTTTTTCTATATCGCAACGGTAGCGCTTATGACTTGGGCTTTGCCCGCGCGCGGGCAAGTCGCCTATTTTGCCGGCGACCCTCTCTTCCATGTCCTTTCCGGCGGACTGATATTTGGGGCTTTCTTTATGGCCACCGATTGGGTGACCACCCCAGTAACAAAACTAGGTCGAGTAATTATGGGTCTAGGGGCCGGCCTTATTACGGCTGTCATCAGGCTCTATGGTGGACTGCCAGAAGGGGTGACCTTCGCCATTCTCATTATGAATGGGCTCACTCCCTTAATTGATCGCTATACTATGGGGCGCCGTTTTGGCGTCCGCTAGGAGGATATGATGAGCAGTTTGCGAGTATTTTGGCGCGGCCTTCTTGATGAAAATCCCGTTTTCCGGCTATTGTTGGGCATGTGCCCGACCCTGGCGGTGTCCACCGCGGCCGTCAATGGCCTAGGTATGGGTTTGGCTGCGACGGCTGTATTGGTAGCGAGTAATATTCTCATTTCTCTTATGCGCCCTATTATCCCCGATAAAATACGTATTCCCTGCTACATTGTCGTTATCGCAACATTTGTCACCATGGTTGATTTGCTTATGGAAGCCTTTGTGCCTGGGCTGCACGGCGTGCTAGGGATTTTTATTCCTTTGATTGTTGTCAACTGCATTATCCTGCAGCGGGCTGAAGCCTTCGCCTCGAAAAACGGCGTCTTCCTCTCGGCCATCGACGGCATTGGCATGGGGCTTGGTTTCACCTTGGCGCTCATTATCTTAGCCTCGGTACGCGAAGTGCTTGGTGCAGGTACTCTCTTTGGTCTGACCCTTATGCCGGCGGCTTTTGAGCCCATGAAGCTTATGGTTTCGCCACCAGGAGCCTTTATAGGCCTTGGCTTAATTATCGGCCTGATCAACTACGTACAGAATCTGCGGGAGGTGCGTCGCCGTGCCTAATCTGTTTGTCATTTTTTTCGGGGCTATTCTGATCAACAACTTTGTCCTGACGAGATTTCTCGGTATCTGTCCCTTCTTAGGTGTTTCGCGCAAGGTTGAGACGGCCATCGGTATGAGCCTCGCCGTGATTTTTGTTATGACAGTAGCCTCTTTGGCGACTTGGACCATACAGACCTACTTGCTGATTCCCTTCGAGATGCTTTATCTACGCACCATCGCCTTTATTTTGGTCATCGCCGTGCTCGTGCAGTTTGTCGAAATGGTGATGCTTAAAGTCACACCGACGCTGTACCAGGCCTTAGGCGTCTACCTTCCCCTTATTACAACTAATTGCGCGGTGCTTGGCGTGACGCTCATCAATCTCAACGAGAACTACACACTTGTCGAGTCCCTCGTGCACGGTTTCGCCGGCGCCGTAGGTTTTGGCTTGGCCATTGTCATCTTTGCTGGCATCAGGGAGCGCCTAGACTATGCCCCTATTCCGAAGGCCTTAGAGGGCTTTCCCATCGCCCTTATTGTGGCTGGCCTCTTGTCTATGTCTTTTCTGGGCTTTCAAGGTTTGTTGTAAGGAGGGGTCTTTGTGCAGCTAGATGTTCGCTCCGTGTTAATCGCCCTAGCGTCTTTAGGGGGGCTAGGCCTTCTTTTTGGCGCGAGTCTGGGGCTCGCCGCCAAGAAGTTCGCCGTGCCCACTGACCCGCTATATGACCAGGTCTTGGTCGCCTTGCCTGGCGCGAACTGCGGGGGTTGTGGCTACCCCGGATGTGCGGCCTATGCGAAGGCTGTGGCTAAGGGAGAAGCTGGCATCAATTTATGCCCTGTAGGAGGCAATGACCTGCTCGTTAGTTTGAGCCTCATCATGAATCTTGCGCCCCTACCAAAGGCGGAACGCCAGGTGGCTACCCCCTACTGCGACGGGGGCGATATTGAAGCCGGCAGTAGGTTTGCCTATGAGGGCATACCCGACTGCGTGGCAGCTAACGCCATGCTTGGTGGGGACAAAGCCTGTCGGTTTGGCTGTTTGGGCTATGGCACCTGTGTCAAGTTATGTGTATTTGGCGCACTCAGCATGGACGATAACCGCATTCCGGTGGTCGACGCCGTGAAGTGTACAGCCTGTGGTATGTGTGTGAAGGGGTGCCCTAGGCTAATCTTCTCCCTGCGGCCGGCAGATAAGCGGGTGCACATTCGGTGCCGTTCCCATGACAAGGCGAAAGAAGTACGTAAAAATTGCACTGTTGGCTGCATTTCCTGCGGCATCTGCGTCAGGGTTTGCCCTACCAAGGCCATTTCCCTAGACGATAGTCTGGCCGTCATCGACTATGAAAAGTGCACAAATTGCGGGCTCTGTGTCGAGAAATGCCCCATGAAAACCATCCAGGGCTGATTTACTGCCGAGCTCCGCGCTCGGCGGTTTTCTTAGGAGGTAGTCAATTGAAGCTAAAACAGTTGTTGTTCGCAGTCTTGCTGCTTGGTATAGTTAGTGGTGCTTGGGTCTTGCAGGGATACATGAGTATAGAGTCGGCGCGACGCGATGTTCTGATGATGGATACCTTTGTGAGCGTCCTCGCAGACGGCCGCCAAGCTGAAAAAGTGTTAGATGACGCCATAGTGGAAATGCAGCGCTTAGAGGCGCTGCTGTCCGCGCATGTCGAGGGCAGTGATGTCTATCGCATCAATCAAGCGCGTGGAGAACAAGTGTCCGTTAGTACAGAAACCATTGAAGTCCTGCTGGTGGCAGAAGAGGCCTTTCGCCAGACTAATGGCGCCTTCGATGTGACGCTCGGTGCCGTGCTCAAGCTCTGGGGCTTTGGCACAGATGACAGGCGTGTGCCTAGTGCAGCGGAACTCTTAGAGGTTTTAGCTGGCGTCGGTTTTGCCAATGTAGAGTTTAGCCGTGAAGGACAGTGGGTGCGACTTAAGCATCCGGGTACGCGCCTTGATTTTGGGGGCGTGGCCAAAGGCTACATTGTGGACAGGGCGGCCGAATTCATTGCCAGCCGCGGCATCAGACATGCGGTAGTAGATGCTGGAGGGGACGTGCGCATTGTCGGCGGGCGCCCGAATATCCCGCGTTGGCGCGGTGCGCGCCCGGCCCGCGTGGGGGTGCAAGACCCCACTAATCGCGCGAACCTTATAGCTGTCGTCAGCGTTATGGATGCCGCAGTCCTGACTTCGGGCGACTACGAGCGTTACTTTGTGGAAGATGGTATGCGTTACAGCCACATTATCGACCCCCGCACGGGTAGGCCCGTGCAAGGACTATCGAGTGTGACCATTGTTACCAGCAAGGCCGCCGTTGCTGATGCCCTGGCGACCGCGGTGATGGTGCTCGGCCAGGAGGCGGGGATGTCGCTTATTGAGTCGTTAGATGGGGTAGAGGCCCTCTTAATCACCGCCGAGCAAGAATTGATCATGTCTTCTGGCATGGCGGCACTGACGGAAATATTACGGTAGACTGGCGGTGGCGAACGTAAACACACAGGCACTAGTGCGAAACTCGCTCTTAGTAGCGGGAGCGGCGGCGCTCCATGTGCTAGAAGCGGCGCTGCCGAACCCTTTCACAGTTTTACTTGGCCCGGGTGCCAAGCTGGGGCTCGCCAATATCGTCACTTTAGCGGCGGTCTTGGCCTATGGCACCAAGAGTGCGACTTTGATTGCGGCCTTGCGCGCCATCATTGGGGGTCTCTTGGGGGGCACATTTCTCACTTTCGGTTTTTTCCTCAGCTTTGCGGGGGCAGTGACCAGTGCTTTAGTCATGGGATATGTGGGAAAACTCGGCGGGGCAAGAGTGAGTGCCATTGGTCTCAGCATGCTTGGCGCGGTCACGCACAATACGACACAGCTCCTCGTAGCAGCATTGCTGGTCGACCACTTTGGCTTAATGGTGCACCTGCCCTACCTGCTCTTTTTTGCCGTGCCCACCGGATACTTTGTCGGACTAGTGGGCAAGATGCTCTATCGATACTTGCCCAAGGAGGTTCTGCGAAATGGCACGATCCGTAAAATCTAGGCGAAGTGGCTGGTTGCTATTCTTACTGCTCATCGTGGGTGTATTCTTAGGGGGGCTCCTCAGCAATTTCTTCGGTGATTACTTGCCTTTTCTCACTTGGTCGAGCCCGACCTATGGTGTGGCCCCACCTTTTACTTTAGACCTAGGTATGCTCTCTCTCACCTTCGGCCTTACTCTGCGCCTATCGGTGGCGGGTGTACTGGGGCTAGCCATGGGTTACTTGGCTTTTCGGGCGCTTTGATGCGACCGATTTATTTAGCGTCGGCTTCGCCACGCCGCCTTGAACTATTGCGGCAGATCGGCGTAGAACCCATTGTTGTTCCCTCTAGCTTTGCGGAGGGGGAGGTGCTCTGGGGAGACCCAGCGCTTGTGGCCCAGGAGTATGCGCTTGGCAAGGCGCGGGGGGCCACGGCAGAGGGGCTTCTCTTGCCAGAAGACGCTATTGTTGTAGGCGCAGATACAGTTGTAGCCCTACAGGGGGAGATTTTTGGCAAACCGCGCGACAAAGAGCATGCCCGCGAAATGCTACAGCGTCTATCTGGGCAGGTGCATCAAGTCGTCTCCGGCATCGCCGTACTACGGCCTGATGGTCAGTACCTGCTAGACAGCGTATGCACCGAGGTAACATTTCGACTCCTGACGAGACAAGAAATCGCGGCCTATATTGCCACTACCGAGCCGTTTGACAAAGCAGGGGCCTATGGCATTCAAGGTCGTGGAGCACTCTTGGTAGATAGTATCCGCGGTTGTTATGCCAATGTCGTGGGTCTGCCACTGACCAAGCTCTGTGCGCTACTCAGGCAGTGGGATGTGGACTTGACCGAGACTTGGAGGTAGGGTCATGGCGATACAGGACTTGCCCCGCGCAGAGCGCCCGCGCGAGAGGCTGCTTTTAAGAGGCGCACATCAGTTATCTAATTCTGAACTGCTGGCTATCCTCATGGCGACATCGGGCCTTAAGGGCGAAAATGTGCTCGATTTAGCCCAGCGTGTGCTTATTAAGGCCGGCGATGTTGGCAAGCTCATCCACATGAGCTACAGTGAGCTGTGCGAAATTAAGGGGATAGGCCCTGCCAAGGCGGTGCTCATCTTGGCGGTGATTGAATTGTCGCGGCGCATGCATCTCACCGGTAGCGAGCCTGTGATGATAAAGTCGCCGCGCGACGTGCAGTATATACTGGCGGAGAGATTTCGCTACGAAGAGAGGGAGCGTTTTTATGCCGTGCTCCTCAATACTAAAAATCGCCTACTTGGCCTGGAAGAAGTGTCTGTCGGCAGTCTAAACTCGTCCATTGTGCACCCACGTGAAGTTTTTCGCGCGGCCATCCGGCACAGCGCCGCCTCAGTCATTGTGGCCCATAATCATCCTAGTGGAGACCCTACCCCCTCGCGCGAAGACATAGAGGTCACGCGCAGGCTTATGGAGGCCGGTAGGATTGTGGGTATCGAGGTCTTGGACCATGTTATTTTTGGACACGAGGTTGTACTAAGCCTTAAAGAAAAGGGTCTTACGTAAAGGAGTAGAAGTCATCTGATGAATTTTCTGAATCGGTACTTCGCGCGAGATATGGGCATTGACCTAGGAACAGCTAACACTCTAGTCTATGTACGAGGAAGAGGGATTGTCCTCAGGGAGCCCTCTGTGGTCGCGATAAACCGTGACACTCATGAGCTCCTCGAAGTAGGGGAGGCCGCCAAGGCGATGATTGGTCGTACGCCGGGGCATATTATCGCCGTGCGCCCCCTCAGAGACGGTGTCATAGCGGATTTTGACATCACGCAGAAAATGCTTAAGGCTTTCATCCGCCGCGCGACGAAGAACGGTTACTTCTTTCGGCCACGGGTCATTGTCTGCGTGCCGGCCGGAGTGACTGAGGTCGAGAAGCGGGCAGTCAAAGACGCCACCATTAACGCTGGTGCTAGGGAGGCGTACACCATTGAAGAGCCCATGGCTGCGGCGATAGGGGCGGGACTACCTGTCAATGAACCACGCGGGAGCATGATTGTGGACATCGGCGGGGGCACCACGGAAGTAGCCGTTATCAGCCTAGGGGGTATAGTCACTCATCAGTCTATACGCTCGGGTGGCGATGAAATGGACGAAGCGATCGTTATCTATGTGAAAAAGAATTACAGTCTCTTGATTGGCGAGAGAACCGCCGAAGAAGTAAAAATCACCATTGGTTCTGCCTACCCCATGGGCGAGCACGTGATGGAAGTGCGCGGGCGCGATTTAGTGACCGGATTGCCCAAGACCTTGACCTTAAGTTCCGTAGAGGTGCGCCATGCCTTGGCAGAGTCAGTAAAGGGCATAGTCGAGGCTGTCAAGGCGACGCTCGAGCGCACACCGCCAGAGCTGGCCTCCGATGTCATGGACCGCGGCATGGTGATGGCGGGAGGAGGGGCATTGCTTAGAGGACTAGACAAGTTGATAGCCATGGAAACTGGCATACCGGTGCTCATGGCCGAAGATCCGCTCACTGCGGTGGTAGAGGGAGCAGGAAAAACGTTTGATCACTTGAATCTATTAAGGAGACTAGACGCATCGCCCAAAAATAGATAGTGGGGACTGATTAAGGTGTTATGGGGGCGCAACAGGCAGGTCTTTCTCGTGGCCCTCGTGGCCTTTGGGCTCCTAGGGTTGTTGATGTTCTCCGCGCGCGAGGGAGCCAACCTTTCTTTCGTGGAACGGCATATCAGTGGAGCCGCCGCGCCTCTGCAGCGGGCGGTAGCAGCTGTTGTTGACTTCGGCCGACGCACCACGCGTTCTTTAGTAGAGCTAAGGCAACTGGGTCGCGACAACGAGCGGCTACGGGCGGAAATTGCGACTTTGCAGTTCCAGAACGCCAATTTATGGGAGAATAAGGCTGAGGCCGAGCGGCTGCGAGCGCTACTTGCGTATCGCGATGAGCGCCCATTGCTTCCCTTGACTATGGCGCGCGTTGTTTCGCGGGGGCTAGTGGCATGGCATAGCGAATTGATTATTGATAGGGGTTCGCGACACGGTATCACTCTCGATGATCCCGTGGTGACGCCGAGCGGTGCAGTCGGGAGAATTATCGAAGTGACCGAGAGTACGTCGACAGTTCTCCTTCTCACTGACCCGCGCAGTGGTATTGCGGCGATGGTGCAGGCTAGTCGCCTGGTTGCCATCGCGGAGGGGGATCCTAGCGCACGCGGCATGGTACGCCTGCCACGCTTGCCGCGCGACTTTGCGATCAACGTGGGCGACGTCATTGTCACCTCCGGCATAGGAGCCATATTCCCGCGCGATCAAGTTTTCGTTATCGGCCATGTGCAGGATATATTTGTCAGCGCTGATGGCCTGCTTAAATTTGCCCGCATTGTGCCTGCAGTCAACTTAGACCGTTTAGAAGAAGTCTTTGTGTTAAGACGCGGTGCGCCTTGAGGCGGGCCTTTTTAAGTGTGGGATTACTCGGCATTGCCGCCGTCGTTCTGCACGGCACGGTGTTGCCACATTTCGCGATTTTTGGCGGCAGGCTTAATGTTCTCGTTGCGGTTGTCACGGTAGTGGCGCTATCTTACGGTGCTCTAGCTGGCCTCTTGGCCGGCCTCTGGATAGGCCTAATGGCCGACATGGTTCTCGGCACTGCTCTAGGCCTGGCCGCACTTCCCCTAGTCCTCATAGGGTACTTTACCGGCCACCTTGAGAGGCATATTTTTCGGGACGCCTACCTTGTTCCGGTTGTAGTCGGATTTGTGGGAACAGCGTTTTTTGAAATCGCGGTACTCGTGCTCTCGAACATAGTTTTTGCTGTCTGGTGGCGGCGCGCATTTTTGACAGTCTTTATCCCCACCATACTTATCAATGCCGCCCTGATGCCCATGCTGCATGGGTGGCTGACAAAAGCACTGCCGCGCCAAGGAGAGGAGAGAGACTAGGTGGAGCAAGAATTTCCCAAGCGTCTAAATATAATGATCCTAGCTATTCTCATCCTCCTGCTCATGATGGTCTTTCGCCTCGGCATGCTGCAAATTGTTTTTGGCACATATTATAGGCAAAGTGCTGATGAAAACAGATTCCGCCAAATCGTACAACTAGCCCCGCGGGGCAATATTGTGGATTCTCGTGGCGTGGTACTGGCCAGTAATGAGCCCGGCTACTTCGTTTCCATGTATCATACCCGGGCTCCTGAGCTCGAGCAAATTTTAGAGCGACTGGTCATGATCCTTGACCCCGCCGGTGCTGATCCAGAAATAACGGTCGCCGCGTTTAAGAGTCGCTTTCACGCCAATCGGTTTAGACGTTGGCAACCAGTTCGCCTGACCGACAGCCCTCTGTCGTTCCATGACCCGAGGCTGCTCCTCATCGAAGAAGGGCGCCTTGCCTTGCCGGGTGTCTTTGTCGAAGTGCAGCCGGTGCGGAGCTACCCCTTAGGGGGTGTTGCTAGTCATATTCTGGGCGGATTGGGGCGTTTTACGGGGGGAGCGCAAGAGCTTCGCACCCTAGTTGAGGCTGGTCTTACCGGCTACAGGCTAGACAGTCGAGTGGGGAGATGGGGAGTAGAGGCCGCCTTTGAGTTCGTGGCCCCACATCTCTCTTTGCGTGGTATCGATGGATCGCAGGTAGTCGAAGTTGATAAGCTTAGCCGCCTGATGCGCGAGGTGGAGAGCATAGAGCCGCTGCCAGGTAACAATGTGCACTTAACTATTGACGCCATGTTGCAGCAAAATATCGAGACATGGCTTGTCAATGAATACCTGCCAAACCTCCGTGCGACCACTGCGCCATTGGCTCGTGAGGCAGCTGTTGTGGCTCTTGACCCACGTGACGGGCGTATCTTGGCCTTTATTAGCGTGCCTGCTTTTGCCCCAGCCTATCTTTCGCGCGACTTTACGGCCTTAAGCGCTGACCCAGATCGACCGCTAGAGGCTAAGCCTTTAGTTGCTGCCGCCCCCGGCTCGATTTTTAAGCCCATAACAGAAATCGCGGGGATGGTCTCGGGCGCCAAAGAGCAACTAGGCCAGAGGCCCCCTGTCGTCTGCACCGGGCGGCTGCATGATGAGGCCATGCTTGGCCCACGCGGAAAGCGCTGCTGGGTCGAGCAATTTGGCACTGGGCATGGGCAGGTAACTGATCTTGCGGCCATGCGGGTGTCCTGTAATATCTATTTTTATCAACTTAGTTTTGAGCTCTTGCGTTCATTAGGGACAGCCCATGTTCTAGACCAGATCGCTGACGTCGCAGCTTTTTTTGGCCTGGGAGTACGCTCTTCGCTACCAGAGTTAGTTGGCTTCAGAAGTGACACTGGCACATTACCCACTAGCGAGGGTTTTCGGGAGGGAATTAGGGCCCATTTGCGGCGCAATCCTTTCGACCGTCGTCCTCTTAATCCCTACCCTGGTGAAGTTGCCGACATTGCTATCGGCCAAGGTGCGCAGAGCTACACCCCCTTGCAAGTGGCTAATTTTATGGCCATGTTGGCGACCGGCCACCGGTTTCAGCCCTTTATAGTTGACAGGGTCGTTTCCGTAACAGGGCAGGTAATGGCCAGGACCAATCCCGAGCTTTTGGCCTCCTTGGTAAGAACGCCCGAAAATCAGGCTGGGTTAATAGATGATGCCCAGTGGCGCCATCTAAAAGAGGGTCTGCGCCAAGTGACCCAAGTCACAGGTCTAGGTCTCAACAGCGGGACTGCGTCAGGTGTTTTTCGCGGGGCTCCCTATTTCTCCGCTGGTAAAACCGGTACTGCCGAGGTCATGCAGGGCGGCCGTTTTGTTGACTCGCATGGTTGGTTCGCGGGGTGGGCCGCAACTGACGCCATTAGTACCCCTGAGATAGTCGTTTCCGTGTTGGTCAAGCATGGTCGGAGCGGTGGCTCGGCGGCAGCGCCCATTGCACGCCGCGTTCTGGACGAGTATTTTCGTCTAAAGCTAGCAAGAGCTGGTCAGTAGAGGCAGAGTACAAGTAGTTTGCGAAAATACATCGAAAGGCATGATGGAACACAGCCCAGAGGCGCCCTACCAGTTTCCTGTGCCACATGGTATGTCGCAGGGTTATTTGGCCAAGCGGTAGCCAGCAGGGGAGATAAGTAGCACTGCGGCGTCGTTTGAACTCGTTTTACAGTAAAGCTAGGGGAGGGGAACACCATGGAAATGCGCACTAAAAACAGAGAACTGGCTTCGCACCGTCTGCGACAGGTGATAGAGCAGGATAGAGCCATGCTTTCTCTCGCGCTTAGCGCCAGAGCAGCGGCAATCTTCCATGTCAAATTGTCGGCAAAAGGCATCGTGTGCCAGGAGGAGCCGCCCCTTGTTTGCAGTCTTTGATAAAAAGCTTTTGCGAAGTTTTGACTGGGGATTGTACTTGTCCTATCTCGGCGTCTCGCTTTTCGGGGCACTGATGATTTGGAGCGCTTCCCTAAACAATGAATTTGACGACCCGCTACATTATTTCTCTCGACAGTTATTGTGGATCATCGCCGGGCAGGTGGTTGTATTTGTGGCTGTCTACTTCGACTACCAACTATTTGGGGCGCTCCGGTGGCCGCTATACTTAGTTACCCTAGGCTTGCTCATCTTAGTTTTAGTTGTGGGGGTAGAGCGGGGTGGAGCGGTAAGGTGGTTGAATGTAGGTGGCTTTGTTTTGCAGCCGTCAGAATTTGCCAAGCTTGCCGTCGTCATCACCCTTGCCGCTACAGTTGAGAAACTCGGGCGGATTGATTCTCTCTTTAAGCTATTTACGGCGACTTTTCATGTCGGCGTGCCCATGCTAATGGTCGCGATTCAGCCAGACTTGGGCACCTCGCTAGTCTTTCTTAGCATTTTGTTGGCTGTGCTTTACGGGGCAGGCATTACCCGCCAACTTATGGCCTTGCTCGCGGCTGCGGGGTTGACTAGCGCGCCGCTTTTGTGGTTTTACGGCTTACGAGAGTACCAGCGCACGAGGCTCTTAGTTTTTGTCAATCCTGATTTAGATCGCGCCGGCACAGGCTATCATCTCTTGCAGTCCATCATTGCCGTTGGCTCAGGCCAGTTCACTGGGCGAGGTTTTATGGCCGGGCCGCAGAGTCTCCTTAACTTCTTGCCTGCGCAACACACCGACTTTATTTTCTCCGTCGTGGCCGAGGAACTGGGCTTTATCGGCGCCTTCGCCCTTATCGCCGCGTTGTTCTTCCTGGTCTATCGCTGCTTAAGGACAGCCGCGATTGCCAAGGACGACTTTGGACGCTATCTCGCCATTGGTGTCGCGATTTGGTTCGCCTTTCAAATTGTCGTCAATATTGGTATGACCATGGGAATGATGCCGGTGACTGGCCTTCCTCTGCCCTTTATGAGTTATGGAGGAAGTTCTTACTTGGCTTTGTCCTTGGCTATAGGGATAGTCCTCAATGTGCATTTGCGTCACAGGAAAATTTTGTTTTAATCATCGGGGTACGCTCCCTTTATGTTGTGGATGCTTGTCGCGACGAATTGCGGCCGGCTCGGCCTCGAGTGAGCGACAGTGCGGCAGCAAAGAATATTGCCCGGGAAATTACGCATGGTGTCGCTAAATGGTGAAATTGTACTGTAGGAGAAAGAAACATTCCCTCGGGTATTGCTAGTCAAGTGCACAGCGTACACCTTTTCTGACATTGTCAGTGACCATAGGCTATAATAGTAGTGAAGCATAGTTCAGGAGGCAAGTGATGATCCCAAAAACAATTGAAAGTCTGCTGTCGCGGGTGGCTAAGCCCGCGCGCTACATAGGCGGCGAGGTTAATGCCGTGCGAAAGGACAAGCACGCTGTAGAGGTCAGAGTGGCTTTGGCCTTTCCAGATATCTACGAAGTGGGCATGTCGCACTTAGGTCTAAAAGTACTCTACAAGGCCATCAACGACTTGCCATATGCAGCTGCGGAGCGTACTTTTGCTCCTTGGGTGGATATGGCCTCACTTATGCGCGAAAGCGAGGTCAAGCTCTACAGCCTGGAGACATTTTCTCCGCTCGCTGAGTTTGATGTGCTCGGCTTTACCTTACAGTACGAGCTCAGCTACACCAATATCTTGTGGATGCTCGATTTGGCTGGTATTCCCATGGTTGCGGCGGACCGTCAGGAGCAACATCCGCTCATCATTGTCGGTGGTCCCTGCGCCTATAATGCCGAGCCTTTAGCAGATTTTGTTGATCTCGTGGTGCTAGGCGAAGGTGAAGAAGTTATCGCTGATATCTTAGAGGTGGTGCGGCAAGGCAAAGCCGTCGGCCGTAACAGGCAGGCGACTCTTAAAGCCCTCGCTCGCATCAAAGGCGTCTATGTGCCGAGCTTCTATGAACCGATGTACAATGTTGACGAGTCCTTTCAGGGGTTAAGGGCTAAAGCCGCATGGCTGCCCACGACCATAGAAAAAAGGGTAGTGGCGGCCTTAGGCCTTGAGAATATCCCAGTGTCGCCCGTGCTACCCTTTATCGATATCGTGCACGATCGCGTGTTGCTCGAGATTTTTCGTGGTTGTGCTAGGGGTTGCCGTTTTTGTCAGGCCGGCATGACTTACCGCCCAGTGCGCGAATTTAGCTCCGCTGTCTTAGTTGACGCCGCACAGCAGGCTATTCGCCACACTGGTTACGAGGAAATTTCACTCGCTTCGCTCTCCACCATGGACCACAGCAATATCGAGAATTTAGTTAAGGACTTAGTGGACAAGTTCAGTTGCCATGGCGTAAATATTTCTCTGCCTTCACTGCGGGTCGATAGTTTCTCCGTCAGCCTGGCGGCAGATGTCGCTAAGGTGCGGAAGTCAGGTATTACACTTGCTCCCGAAGCAGGGTCACAGCGCTTGCGCGATGTTATCAACAAACAAGTCACCGCTTCAGCCTTGCTCAAAGCGCTTAGTGGTGCCAAAAGCTTAGGCTTTCGTAGTGTCAAGCTTTACTTTATGCTCGGTCTACCTACGGAGACTTATGCTGACCTTGACGAAATGCTCGCCCTAATTTCGCGTGCGGCCTCAATTTTGCCGCTTACCGTCAGTGTCTCTTCATTTGTACCCAAGCCTTTTACGCCGTTTCAATGGGAAAGACAGTTCTCTATGCAAGAGATCGAAGAGCGGCAGAACTACTTGCGGGAACGCCTGCGCAAGGATAGGCGTGTGAAGTTTGTTTACCATGACGCTACTACGAGCTTTCTCGAGGCCGTCTTTAGTAGAGGCGATCGGAGATTAGGCAAGGTGTTACGCGAAGCCTATCGCCGTGGATGTAGATTTGATGCTTGGAGTGAGCACTTTCGCTTTGACCATTGGATGGAAGCCTTTGCAGAAGTCGGCTTGGACGCCGCTTCGTATGCCAATCGCGAACGTCTATTTTCCGAGGCTCTGCCCTGGGAACACCTCTCGCCGGGCGTAAGCAAAGAGTATTTGTGGCAAGAGAGGCTGCGCGCGCAGGAGGCCACCCTGACAGGTGACTGCGCTAGCGGCGCCTGTGAAGATTGTGGCGTGTGTAGCGCCCAAGGCGTCTGCACCATTACCGAAAGGGGGCGTAGAGAATGAGGGTATGGCTCAAATTTTCGCGTGCGGATGAGCTAGGTTACATCTCCCACCTCGATACCCATCGCGCCTACTACCGCCTTTTTCGCCGCGCCGAGCTTCCCCTCGCGCTTAGTCAGGGCTTTAATCCGCACCCCGTTATGTCCCTAGCCGCTCCCATGCCCCTTGGCTATCGTAGTGAAGCCGACTACGTCGACCTCACGCTGTCCTCCTCGCTCCCTCTCGCCGAGCTAGCTACTAGGCTCGCTCAGACCACCGGTCATGAGCAATTCCGTTTTTTAGGGGGAGTAGTCGTCGGCGCAAAAACAAAGCCACTAGCGGCGGAGGTTGCTTGGACAGAGTATGAGATAAATCTGCCCCATGGCGGCGCAGTAGACGAGGCTTTGCGGCAATTTGCCGCCCTAGAGAATGTGCCCTTTAGGAAAGAGACCAAGAAGAGCGTCAAACTGGTTGACGCCAAGCCACTATTGCGAAGGGCAGAATTTGTGGGCCAAAAGTTGTGTGCCGTGCTTAGCAGTAGCGAACCGATCGTGCTGCGCCCAGATGAATACCTAGTACTACTAGGCTCCTTAGTCAACGAGACATGGGTCAGCGACCACGTAGTGCGTAAAGAGCTCTATCTAAGAGAAAAGGATTTAGTTACGCCCCTCGAGAGATGGCTAAAAGGGGGAGAAAGTCTTAATGAAGGACATAGTAGTTAATTGCAATGCCCGTGACACGAGGGTAGGGATTTTGGAGAACGGTGAATTGGTTGAGTTCTACATGGAGAGCAATGCTGACCAACGAGTGGTGGGCAATATTTACAAAGGCAAGGTAGCCAATGTCCTGCCCGGTATGCAGGCCGCCTTCGTAAATGTGGGGCTTCCCAAGAACACTTTTCTCTACGTGGACGATGCCCTGGAAAATGTAGAGGGTCTCGATGAAATGCCCGAAAAAATAACCAGCAACTCTTCCATCAAGGATGTAGTAAAAGCGGGGCAACATGTGATCGTGCAAGTGGCCAAGGACCCCTTCGGCACCAAGGGAGCGCGGGTTACCCGCCACATCTCCCTACCTGGGCGCTTTGTGGTGCTGATGCCCACGGTCGATTATGTTGGCATTTCACGCCGCATCGCGGGGGGAGAGGAACGCGACCGTTTGCGCAAACTAGTGCGGGAGTTTCTCCCTGCTGGCATGGGCGTCATTGTGCGAACTATGGCGGAGGGATGCGCGGCGGAAGACCTTAAGAAGGACATCGATTTCTTAGACAAGCTGTGGCGCAGAATTAAAAATCGCGGCAAAGCGGCCAAGGCGCCAAGCCTCCTGCACAAGGATCTAAACCTGCTCTACCGTATTGTCCGCGACAGTTTCGACCATGACGTGCAGCGCTTGTTTGTGGACAGCGCCGAGGAATACGAACAAATACTCGCATTAATGGAAGACATCGGCCCGCAGTTTAAGGACAAAATCTTTTTGTTTCAGCAGCCGCAACCCATATTCGAGGCCTTTGGCATCGAGCTAGAGCTCGAGAAGATTCTGAAAAGCCGGGTGTGGCTGAAATGTGGCGGATATGTGGTTATTGACCAGACCGAGGCCCTGACCTCCATTGACGTCAATACCGGCAAATTTGTGGGCAGCACCAATCTCGCCGATACCATACTTAAAGCGAATCTTGAGGCGGCGCGCGAAATCGCCCGTCAGCTTCGTCTAAGAAATATTGGTGGCATTATCATCATTGACTTTATCGACATGGAGAAAGAGGAACACCAGAAAAAGGTGCTCTCCACCCTGCAGGATGTCGTGCAGCGTGACAAGACTAAGACCTCGATTCTTGGTCTTACTCAGTTAGGCCTAGTCGAGATGACCAGGCAGAAAGTACGGCAGAGTATCAGCGAGCTCTTGCAAAAAAACTGCCCCTGTTGTGATGGGACAGGTCTCATACTGTCGGAAGAGATTGCCGGCAGCCGCATTGAGGGAGAACTAAAGCGCTTTCTCAAGGCCACCGTCGACCCAGCCGTCCTAGTTCATGTTCATCCTGTGACGGCGGGCAACTTAATCGGCGTTAACGCGGTCAACCTCGAGCGCCTCGAGCGCGAGACGGACAAGCGCATTTTCATTCGTGGGTCGCAGCAGATGAATTCCGATGAATACAAAATCGCCTTGTCTGGGTCAGTAGAAGAAGTAGAGAGAACAGCCGTGCCCGTGGCCCTAGGTGAGATTCACACCTTGCTGATCGATAGCGTGCACAATAATCGGCCCGAAGATGGCGTATCGCGGGTGGAAGGCTATGTCATCCAAGTGGAAAACGCGGCCGACTTAGTGGGTAAGAAGGCCACCTTCGAAATCATCAAGGTGCAGCGCACCTATGCCCGTGCTAAGCTCTTTGTCACGCCTAAACTGGGAGATGTCACTAGGTGATTGAGATTTCCGATTGACCGCACTATGCCAGCGTGATAGAATAATAACTTGTAAGGTTGTCTCATCTGGCGATGACAACTTGATACCGCTCGTTAAGGGATGAAAGAGCCTTGTGCCCCCGCGAAACGGCGAGTAAAACTAGAGGAGGTGCCAGTATGTTTGCAGTTATCGAAACAGGTGGCAAGCAGTATCGGGTAAAGCAAGGCGACATGATTATGGTAGAGAAGCTCGAGGTAAATGCCGGTGACTTGTTTCAGTTCACCGAGGTTCTCGCGGTTTCACAGGGAGCCGACACCACTTTTGGGACTCCGCTCCTGCCTAATGTCACAGTAGCCGCTAAAGTGGTGGAGCATGGCAAAGAGAAGAAAATCATTATCTTCCGCTACAAGGCTAAATCCCGTTACCGCAAAAAGAATGGCCACCGTCAACCCTTCACTAAATTGATTATCGAATCTATTAACGTTAACTAGGGAGGTGCAGTAAATGGCACATAAGAAAGGCGTCGGTAGTTCTAGAAATGGCCGCGACAGTCATTCGCAGCGACTAGGTGTGAAGCGTCAAGATGGACAAAGCGTCAATGCTGGAACAATTCTTGTTCGCCAGCGTGGCACTAAGGTACATCCTGGGTTTAACGTAGGTATCGGCAGCGACGACACTCTATTCGCCCTTGTCACCGGCAAGGTAGCCTTTGAGCGTCTAGATAAGGACCGCAAAAAGGTCAGCGTCTACGCCATCGAAGCAAATTAATGTTGACCGAGAAGAACCCGGAGAGCCGGGTTTTTTTCTTAGGTGAGGAACAGCAGGTTCACGCCTTTATATGTCCTGATGTTAGCGCCAGGTTCGCGCAATTTCGTCACGATTTGCAAAATGACTTGCAGTTAGTGTATGGATTGATGCAGCTGCAAAAGCCAACTCAGGATGTCTTGCAAAAATTAGATAAAGTTACGGACCGCGTGCGCACGGCGAGCCTCATTTTTAACCTTGAGAGCCCTGCGCTCAGTTGTGTTTTGTTCGACATTTGGAATTTAGCGGAGCAGAACGCCATCAAGTTAGGCTTTCAGGCCTCCGGCAATTGGAAATGTTTCGGCGAGAAATGGCCCGCTTTTGCGCGAAATCTGCACACTCTTTGGGCACACTATCAAGAGTTAGCCCTAGAGAGAGGAGTTTTTGCCGTTTCGCTGGCGCTCAGTGAAGTAGACAGTAACTGGCGCGTTAAATTTAGCGGCGCAGGTACCGAGCTTTTGGCCTCTTTTGTGGCCGAATATGGAAAGGAGGCAGTCGATGTTTATTGATAGAGTTCGCATAACCGTCAAGTCCGGTGACGGAGGAAACGGGGCCTCGCAGTTTCGCCGCGAGAAGTACGTCCCCGAGGGTGGTCCTGCGGGTGGCGATGGAGGAAGGGGAGGCGACGTCTACTTAGTGGCCGATCCTAACGCGCATACTTTAATGGATTACCGTTATAAAAAGAACTACCGCGCCGAGGACGGGCTGAAGGGCGGCAGGCAGAATCGCCATGGTCGGGCCGGCGAACCCCTTACGCTTCGCGTCCCGCCTGGCACGGTCGTCTATGACCAAGAAACAAATATTATCCTCGCGGATCTGTCTACGCCCGGGGAGAATGTACTCTTGTTTGCCGGTGGCAGGGGAGGCAGGGGTAATGCTCGTTTTGCCACCTCAGTCCATCAAGCACCCACCTATGCCGAAAAAGGGGAGCCGGGCAGAGAAAGAGAGATCCGCCTCGAACTCAAGAGTATCGCGGACGTTGGGCTGGTTGGTTTTCCTAACGCGGGTAAATCTACCTTGCTCTCGGTTGTTTCTCAGGCTCGCCCCAAGATTGCTGACTACCCCTTTACAACCTTGGAGCCTCATCTTGGCGTAGTAGCCATAGGTGGCAAGAGCTTTATTATGGCCGACATTCCGGGCCTCATTGAAGGCGCACACACCGGGCAGGGGCTAGGGCACGAGTTTTTACGACACATCGAGCGAACTCGCGTGCTTATACATGTAGTAGATGCTGCGGGCACCGAGGGCCGAGACCCCATCGAGGATATTATCACTATCAACCGAGAACTTGCCAGTTATTCTCCTCTCTTGGCTGCTCGCCCGCAGGTGGTCGCCCTTAACAAGGTCGACGCCATCGTCGACGAGCAGGAGCTTGCCGTGCTGATGGAGCGGGTCAGGGAGCTGTCGCTAGAAGCTTTTCCGATTTCAGCCGTGATTGGAGAGGGAGTTCCTCCCTTGCTCTACCGGGTACTGGCCTTGGTAGAAGCTACCCCCCCTCCGGAGATACATCAACTGGGCACCCTGCCTGAGAACGCTCTCGAAGAGCCACTGAGTCTCAGTGAAGAAGACGGCGTCTTCGTGGTCAGGGGTACACAGGTCGAGCGCATTGTTTCTCGCTGCGATATGGACGACGATGATTCGGTTGTCCGCCTGCAAAGGTCATTGCGGCAGCTTAAGGTGTTTGACAAGTTACGGCAGGCAGGCATCAAAGAAGGTGCTCTGGTGCGCATTGGCGCTGCCGAGTTCAATTTTTACGACGATGAGCCTATGTAAGGGGGAGCCACCATGCGCATCGGAATCATGGGGGGTACTTTTGACCCCATCCACCTAGGGCATCTCGTTACGGCGGAGGCTGCCCGGCACCAATTTTCTCTAGAGCAGGTGCTTTTTGTGCCATCAGGGCAGCCCCCCCACAAACTCGGTCGACAGGTGACGGGGGCCGAACACCGCTACCTGATGACTTTTTTGGCCATTGCCAGCAATCCAGATTTTCAAATTGCGCGGCTAGAGATTGACCGTCCGGGTCACTCCTACACCTTTGACACGGTGATTCAGCTAGCGGCGGAGT
>Ga0209103_1000035_pt1 | contig 37480 bp, 39 predicted proteins | sample 4C3metaG_FD_184152 | JGI IMG/M metagenome (GOLD analysis project Ga0209103, IMG submission 184152) | Freshwater bacterial and archeal communities from Indian Creek, Illinois, USA - 4C3 metaG (SPAdes) (version 2) | ecosystem: Environmental > Aquatic > Freshwater > Unclassified | place: USA...
TCTGTCAATTGTGCTTTTTGCGGCCAGTGTACGGTTGTGTGTCCTGTAGGGGCTCTTAAGGAAACACCATCGGCAGATATTGTCTGGTCGGCGATTCACGATCCTGCAAAGAGAGTGGTGGTTCAGGTTGCGCCCGCAATAAGGGTGGCAATCGGCGAAGAATTCGGCTTGCCTTCCGGCACACGCTGTACCGGCAAACTGGCGAGCGCTCTCTATTACATGGGGTTTGACGATATTTTTGATACAAACTGGGCTGCTGATCTGACTATAATAGAGGAAGGTACGGAGTTTTTACGTCGCGTCAAGAGCGTGCTGATTGGAACTGGCGCTGTTCTGCCCATGATCACAAGCTGCAGTCCCGGTTGGATAAAATATGCAGAACATGCGTTTCCCGATAAGCTTTCGCACCTTTCCACATGTAAATCACCGCATATGATGCTCGGTTCCATCGTGAAATCCTATTATGCCGAGAAATTAGGGCTAAAGCCGAAAGATTTGTTTGTAGTTTCGGTTATGCCATGTACTGCCAAGAAGTTTGAAATCGCAAGGCCCAACATGAAAATCGACGGAATACCCAATGTCGATGCGGTAATTACTACCCGGGAGCTTGCCGATATGATAAAGGAAGCCGGCATTGATTTTTTAAATCTGCCGGAACGGGAATTTGATGCTCCGTTAGGAATCTCAACGGGAGCCGCAGACATTTTCGGTCTTACCGGCGGAGTTATGGAAGCGGCGCTTAGAACTGTGTACGAAATAGTTACAGGCAGGGAGATTCCGTTTGAAAATCTGCACATAACGCCAATCGTAGGATTTGAAAGCATAAAAGAGGCGGGGATTTCGATAAATAATCCTCTTCCGGAGTATTCCTTTTTAGATGGTCTTGAAATAAAAATCGCAGTAACAAGCGGCCTTAAAGGTGCAAATATAATAATGGAACAGATTGTCGCCGGGAAATCTCCCTATCATTTTATAGAAATCATGGGTTGTCCCGGTGGATGTATTACAGGCGGAGGTCAACCGCGAAGCCTAGATCTTGATGTTCGGACAAAACGCATGAAAAACCTCTATGATGAAGATGAGAGCAAAGTAATTCGCAAATCACACGAAAACCCTTATGTCATGTCTTTTTACAAGGAATATTTAGGAGTGCCCAACGGGCATATGGCGCATAAGCTTTTGCATACGCGCTATGTAAAAAGAGGCAACAATAACGAATATACCGATGAAAACTATGCGCTTGAAATTCCGAAACAAGCAAAAAAACAACCTGCATTCACAGGGAATAAGATTGTTTTTGATGACGGTAAGAAAATTGAAGATGGACACCACAGAGCGGAAGTGGAATCGATCCGGATACTTGACCTTGAATCGGAGAACAAAAAGCTTAGAAACGAATTGACAGATATTAAGGAAACGGTGGATATCTTAAAAAGAGTTATAGACGATTATGCTCATAGATAAAAGTGAGACGTTCACTCGCTGAACATATAACCTAAGCCTCGAACCGTTGAAATGTGATTATGTTGGGATTTCATGGCTTCACGCAAAGTCTTTATGTGTGTATCGACCGTTCTGTCAGTTCCGACATAATCAATACCCCATACTTCATTTAAAAGCTTTTCCCTCGAAAATGCTTTGTTTGGATTTTTAGCCAGAAATGCCAGCAAATCATATTCTTTGGGTGTAAGAAATATTTGATTGTCGTCTATGAAAACCTTGTGGGAAATGGTATCTATATGCAATCCGTCAAAAACAATGCTTCTTTCGGATAATTTGCCTTGTCCTGACGTTCTGCGCAATATCACCTTCACTTTGGCAACCAGTTGTTTTCCGGAATAAGGTTTTAAAATGTAATCTTCAGCTCCAAGGGCAAAAGCGTCAAGAATTGAGTTCTCATTGGAATCAGACGACAAAAATATAAAAGGTATATCAAGCGTCTTACGAATCTGGCGGGCAACGATTTTTCCATTAAGCTCAGGAAGTTGAGCTTCCAATATCGCCAGATTGTAGTCATGCCTTCGAAAATGTTTAATTGCCGATATGCCGTCGGCAACCGAGTGTACTTCAAAGCCCTCTGAGCTAAGCAACATTTTTAATTCGCTTCTCACCATTTCATCGCCGTCGGCAATAAGAATCCTCATTCTTAAAAGATGCACTCCGTTCGTTGTAATTCTATAGCACGGCAAGCTGAAACTAAGATTAGTTCGTAAATTTGTCCGGGGTTTAACAAGGGGCTTACGCCTTATAGCTATTTACTAAGCTGCTTCTCAGCAAAATCGCCTATAACAGGCAGCTTAAATCTTTCTCCTTTGAATGCCTTGAACATCAGCAATAACCAAAGAATTAAGCTTAATGGGATTATCAATAGCGATAAAAGCCACTCCAAAATCGGAATCCATCCTATGACTGTTATTATTAACCATATTAAAAGAAATGTCACCAGCGATTGCATTGCGTGAAACCTGACAAATTTATTCTCTTTTTCCAGTATAAAAAACAATATTCCGGTTATAAAACCCAAAGAATAGCAGAGCAAGCCCTCAATGTTTTCATCTATTCCTAAACTCGTTTTTTTGTCGTTTTCCATTGGTTTTACCTCACTTTCGCATGTATTTTTGATTGGCTACAGGCGCTTTATGAGCAGTTCCAGCTCTGACTGGAGTAGAAGTAATTGGTGTTTTCCCCCTGAACACGAAAACTAATATAGTGTTACGCAAGCTTTCGGGCAACATATATATAATCAAGCGATATCACAAAATAAATACTTTGTCAATACTTAATTTTGCAGAAGAATAACTTACCTCAAAGAGAGTTGCCGTATTACGTCACTATCGAGGTAAAATAGAACAGAGCGATACGCACTGAAGGTCTTAAACAATTCTATCCTTATATATTAGTATAATATTGGAGTTTTGTTGCGCTAATTCTTTTAGTCGTTTGCTAAAACCACTTTTAGAAAATAAAATAAGCTTTTTTTCATACCCTGCCAATACATCAACTTTTTCCGTTTTCTCTTTTAGTTGAAATAAAGCATCCACATCAACCGGTTGGGTGTGATACTTGCATTCCCCGAATAAAACTCTTTTTCTTTCTTCATCAAGCGCAACAACATCAATTTCGATGTTACCGCTCCAATATGAACCGATTTTATTGGGTATAAAATCTATCTTTCCTTCCTTGCACAACATAGAAAGCAGCTCCCTGCAAATATCCTCATATACAAAGCTGACATGTTTTTCGATAAAGCTCTTTTTTATCTTGCCTATTACATATTCTGTGTTTTCAAATTCAAGCTCTCCTTGATAAGCGTGTACGAACCTAAACCAAAACTCTATAAAGTGATCATTAACAAAGTACAGCCCTTTTCTGCTCTTTTCAGGATGTTTTTCAGTGACAGGTATCTTTTTTTCTACTAAATCTAAATCCATAAGAGTTTTAAGATATGGGCTCAGTGCATTCGAAGGCATCTGCAAAATGCTTGCCAGTTGAGATACCTTATGACAACCTGTTGCTATATTCTTCATGATGGAAAAATAACTTACGATCCCTTTGACTTCCTTTTCCAGCAGAAAGATTGGCTCTTCATACAAAAAACCACCTTTTTGGAGAACTTCCCGTTCTATATTTTCCATCAACGTCAGCTCATTATCAAAAAAGTCAAAGTATTTCGGAACTCCGCCGGTAACCGAGTAGATTTCCACAAGCTGCTCGAAAGACTTATCCAAACCTGCTTTTAAGATATCTGTAAATTTTAAAGGAGATAGACGTATTTGCGCTGTTCTTCTTCCATATAAAGGACTGTTGTATGATAGTACATGAGTCGTCATCATACTGATTAGCGACCCACAAAGTATTAACATAACATTTTTGTCCTTTAGTATCTCATCCCAGATTCTTTGAAAAAGTGTCGCAAATGCAGAATTCACATTCACAAGATATTGAAATTCGTCTATCACTAATATTTTCTTAGTTTCAGGTTTATATGCTGCAAACATTTTAAACACTTCTTCCCAATCTGAGAAATTAGCATTTTTCAGATAGTCCTGCCTGGTGTATTCAGCCAAGGTATTGGTGAAGCGTTTCATATTGCCGATTTCCATTTCCTCGGTGGCAAGAAAATACATACCATCTTTATTCTTAATAAATTCCTTTATAAGTGTAGTCTTCCCAACTCTTCGTCTCCCATATATTACCACAAAGCCACTTTCGCGATTGAATTCACGATCAAGCGTTTTCAATTCTGATTCCCTACCGATAAATTTCTTCATATCTCACCTTTGCACAATTAGTATAATTTATTTTAGTCTAATTTCAATAATATTATATATCGGCAAGCTAAACTGTCAATCATTTTTGTGTATTATGTGAATAATACGCGCAGCCTGCATTTTCTCCTTTTCGTCGAATTTATATGATGCGTTTATCTTAGATATCGCATCCATAGCATTCTTTGTAAGAATACTGTCAGCATAGACTTTGGGCATATTCTGGCCGCGCTATATATATCCACCTCCTCAAGCGCAGAGATGGCTGTTTTCACTCTTGACTCTATATCCGTTATGCTATCGTCCCAACCCGCTTTACGAGCTATCTCCAAAGCCGACTGGGATATTTTAAAATAAAGTTGCCGATATACTGATAGTCCACGCGAAAATCCTGACCCTAGGCGGGAAAATAAGGAAAATCTAAAATCCTTTAAGTCAGCTTGCAGAGCCCTTTTGAAGGATTTTGCGCCAAATACTGTCGATGGAAGGTATATAAGTAGTCAAGTGTATATTTTTGCAGAATGTGTCAAGTTGTTAGTGCCGGTAATTATTCTAAACTACAACTGTCCCTTTTTGGCGCTTGTTCCCTATATTGCTTTATGGTATACTTTTTGTCGGTTGAAAGCTAAAAGACAAGAGGTGAGAGGTTCATGAAAGAAAATATACACCCAAAGTATGTTGAAACGGTTGCAAAATGCGCATGTGGCGAAAGTTTCGTTACCGGTTCCACAAAGAATGACTTACGGGTTGAGATATGCTCCAAATGCCATCCGTTCTTTACGGGCAAGCAGAAATTTATCGATGCAGGCGGACGAATCGACAGGTTTAAGAAAAGATACGGAATCCAATAGTTTCTTTTTGGTAAAGAATACGTTTGCAGATTGGGGCATCCTGATCTGCTTTTTTGCTATCCTTTGGTTTTTGGCTATGAAGAGGGATAGTGCCAGTTGTTCAGGGAATTTTTTAAGCGGGGAGGATCCTGTGCAATCTTTTTGATTACGCAGGCAAAGATATGGCAAAAGGAGATATAGGGGGGCAGGCGGTACTTGAGGGAGTTATGATGAAAGCCCCCGGGCGAATAGCTTTGGCGGTTAGGAAGAGCAACGGAGAAATAGTCGTCAATGCATACCCGCTAAAATCCGTCAAAGATAAGTGGCCGATTCTGAAGCTTCCGGTGTTAAGAGGAATTATAGCTTTTGGTGAAGCCCTATCGCTTGGGGTCAAGTCGATTACTGATTCGGCGAAATTGTTTGACGATGAAGTCGTGATAGATCAGAAACCCTCAAGGTTAGAGAAATTCTTATCAGAGAAGACAGGCAAAAGCACTGATGATGTGATCATTATGCTAACGGTCGGGTTTGCAATTGTTTTTTCGATTCTGCTTTTTATAGTCCTGCCCACATTTGTTGTGGGTTTTTTAAAAGGGCTTGGACTGGATGGAATTGCACTCAATGTTATAGAAGGTGTTTTCAGACTCATGATTTTTGTGGGATATGTTGCCGCTATTTCAAGGCTCAAGGATATACAAAGAGTGTTTGGATACCATGGGGCGGAGCATAAAACTATACATTGTTTTGAGAACGGTGAAAAAGTATGTGCGATTAACGCGAAAAAATATAGCACATTGCACCCGAGATGTGGCACGGCGTTTTTGCTGGTCGTGATGGTAATTAGCATAGCAGCTTTTTCTATGCTTGAATGGGGCAATGTATTTATCAGGGTATTGGCAAGACTTATGTTTTTACCGCTTATAGCCGGAATATCTTACGAGCTTATAAGATGGGCAGGCAGAAGCGAATCTCCGCTATTAAAAATTGTTATGTTACCGGGGCTTTTGCTGCAAAAACTTACAACACGCGAGCCTGACGATGGTCAGCTTGAAGTTGCGGTGAGAGCTTTTTTGGCAGTTTCGGAGCAGGAGGCGGCTTATGATGAACAGGGCGTTGTTGCTTGCAACACTGGCGAAAGGGAAGCGGATACTCGAGAGGGCAGGGCTGAGCCAGCCGCAGTCGGAAGCTGAAACACTCATGTCACGGCTAACCGGATATCGAAGGCATGAGTTATATTTAAAAGGCGATCTCTCGCTTAGTGAAGACTTTGAATGTGTCTTTATGGACATGATCAATAAAAGGTGCGAAGGAATGCCTATCCAGTATATAACCGGTGTTGAAAGCTTTATGGGGATGGACTTTAAAGTCAGTAAACATACGCTGATTCCCAGGGGTGATACCGAGGTTCTTGTTGAATGCGTTCTTGTATATGCAAAAGTTGCGCAAAAAAGCTTAAACATACTGGATATGTGTACGGGAAGCGGTAACATAGCGATTAGTCTGGCAAAATTGCTGCCTCAGGCAACAATTGTTGCCGTTGATATATCCGAAGAAGCGCTTCTTGTTGCCCAGGAGAATTCCCGTATTAACGAGACGGCGGACAGAGTAGAGTTTTTGACAGGAGATATGTTTGATGCCTTAAAAGGCTACGGTAATTTTGATATAATTGTTTCAAATCCGCCTTATATTAAGAGTTCTGAAATTTCGGAGCTTGAACCGCAAGTGCGGTTGTTTGAGCCTAAAGATGCGCTCGATGGCGGTGCTGACGGACTTGATTTCTATCGGGAGATTGTGGGGAAATCCTTTTTATTTTTAAAAAGCGGTGGACTTTTGGTGCTTGAGGTAGGGCATGATCAAGCTGCCTGCGTTATAAAAATGATTAGGGATAACGGAAATTATATAGATATTGAATTAGTGAAAGATCTGGCTAAGATAGACAGAGTGGTTCTGGCTAAGGCAATATAGCAGGGGTGAATTTTATGTTTAGCAAATTGGACGAATTAGAGAAAAGATACGATAAACTGAGCGCTGATATGTCGAATCCCGATATTATCGCGAATCAGGCTGAGTGGAACAAACTTGCCAAAGAATTTTCCGGCATAGAAGAATTGACGTTAAAATACCGGGAATACAAGGAAAAGACAAAAGCTATCGAAGAAACCAGACTAATGCTTTCTGAAAGCCTCGATAGAGAACTTAGGACAATGGTGCAGGAGGAATTAGAAGAACTCGAACACGCTCTTGATGCCTTAACACTTGAAATTAAGCGCATGCTCATACCAAAAGATCCAAGTGACGATAAAAACGTGGTGGTAGAAGTTCGTGCAGGAGCGGGCGGCGAGGAAGCGGCGCTTTTTGCGTCAGAGCTTTACAGGATGTATGTGCGCTTTGCGGAGCGCAACAGGTGGAAAACGGAAATATTAAGCTCTAACTTTACCGATATAGGTGGCGTGAAAGAGATAGTGTTTGTGCTCGAAGGAAAAGGAGCATATAGCCGCTTAAAATACGAAAGCGGTGTTCATAGGGTGCAGCGTGTGCCTAAAACGGAATCGGGGGGTAGAATTCACACTTCGACATCTACAGTGGCTGTTCTGCCTGAGGCGGAAGAGGTGGAAGTCGAAATAAATCCTAGCGAATTAAGAATAGACGTGTTTAGATCTTCCGGTAACGGAGGACAGAGCGTTAATACCACCGATTCGGCTGTGAGAGTCACACATCTTCCCACTGGCATGGTGGTAAGCTGTCAGGACGAGAAATCTCAGCTTAAAAACAAGGAAAAAGCGATCAGGGTTTTAAGGGCGAGACTTCTTGACGTAATGCAGACGCAAAAGCAAAAAGAGTATGCCCAGGAGAGGAAAAGCCAGATCGGAACCGGAGATAGAAGCGAGCGCATCCGTACTTATAATTTCCCGCAAGGACGGATAAGCGATCATAGGATAACTATGACTATGCATAATCTGGAGAATTTTCTGGACGGGGAAATATCGGAGATGCTGGATGCGTTAATAGCGGCGGATCAGGATGAGAGCCTTAAGGATCAGGCGGAATGAGTTTTTGCAGCAAAATCAAATACCAACTTTATATTTTTGAAATAAATGATATGTGACTTGAAATGGAGCATTTTTTGAGGACTAGAATATTAAAGGCAGACCAAGAAGGAAGAAATTATGCTATTGATGAGGCGGCTTTTTTGCTTTCTAACGGAGAAGTGGTGGCATTCCCCACTGAAACTGTCTATGGTTTAGGGTGTAATGCACTTGACAATCAAGCTGTCGAAAAAGTGTTTAACGCGAAGGGACGTCCTTCGGATAATCCCCTCATAGTCCATATAGCCAAATTCGAACAGATCAAACTGCTTGTGCGGGAAATTCCGGATGTAGCTGCCAAACTTGCACAAATGTTCTGGCCGGGACCTCTTACTTTAGTGTTTTTATCTTCAGGGGTTGCGGCAAAAAGTGTCACTGCAGGACTTGACACTATAGCTGTAAGGATTCCCGCCCATCCTATAGCTCTTGATATAATATCAAAAAGCAATCTTCCGATTGCCGCTCCAAGCGCTAATCGTTCAGGACGCCCAAGTCCGACTGAAGCCTCCCATGTGCTTTTTGATCTTGACGGAAGAATACCTCTTATAATTGATGCAGGCAAAACGGATTTAGGACTTGAGTCAACAGTGCTGGATTTGACGAGCAAAATTCCCGTTATTTTAAGACCCGGTGGCGTTACAATAGAAAAACTCAAAGAGGTTTTGGGGGAAGTTGCGCTTGATGAGAGTGTTTTGACAGCAGTTGATTTTGATCAGGCGGTTGCTTCTCCGGGGATGAAGCATACCCACTATGCGCCCAGAGCTGAGATGATTGTTGTATGCGGAGAGACGGCAGCTATAGTCAGGAAAATAATACATATGGCTCAAGGGTTTTTGTGTGATGGCAATAGGGTAGGAATACTGGCTACAAAAGAAACGGCATCGGAATATCCTGAAAGTGTTTATGTGTTAGCGCCCGGCAGCAGGTTTACGCCACAAATATATGCCGCGAATCTTTATGCATTTCTTCGCGAGTTTGATGTACTTGGAGTCGATATAATACTTGCCGAAGCCTTAAGCACACAAAACGAGGGTTTGGCGATAATGAACCGTATACTAAAGGCCGCGGGATTTCGCGTTGTCGATGCGGATTGATAAAGGAAGGATCAACTTTATGAAAAAAGTCCTTTTTGTTTGTACCGGAAACACCTGCCGGAGCAGCATGGCGGAGGCGATTTTCAATAAAATGACAGAAGAAAAAGAATATTTAGATATGGCAGCTGAATCTGCGGGTGTCGAAGCTACTAACGGTATGCCCGCCAACGACAAGGCGATTGAAACTTTAAAGCAAATAGGCATTGACATGAATGCCCATAAATCAAGAAAAATTAAAAGTGAGCATATTGAAGGAAGCGATCTTGTGCTAACAATGACCCGCTTCCATAAAATTCAGCTGCTCTCAGCTTACCCGAAAGCAAAAGGCAAGGTGTTTACTCTTTTAGAATATGCCGGCGACAAGGATAGCTTAACATCTGACATCGCCGACCCCTATGGTCAGTCGGCAGAAGCATATAAACAATGCGCGAACAAAATCGAAAAAGCCATAAGAGCTTCGGTTGAAAGACTTAAGAAAGATTAATGATCGACGATTTATTCATCGCCCGACTCTAGTAAGGCTTCGGCTTCAGGTGCTGTTATGATCTGCACGTTTTTTAATTTTCGCTCAATCGTGCGCGTTTTTCTTGTTGCGTCCTCAATAGTGTTGCTTGCTTCTTGGAGTTTTTTATGAGTCTTTTCGAGCATATCTCCAAATTTGCTAAATTCAGCTTTAACTGCGCCTAAAAGCACCCATACTTCGCTTGAGCGCTTTTCGACTGCTAAGGTGCGAAAACCCATTTGCAGGCAATTGAGCAGCGCGGCAAGAGTTGTCGGACCTGTCACGACCACCCGTAATTCGCGTTGGAGATAATCGCAAAGCCCGGCACGACGCAATGCTTCTGAATAAAGGCCTTCAGTAGGTAGAAACATGATTGCGAAATCTGTAGTGTCAGGCGGAGATATGTATTTGTCGTGTATACTGCGTGCTTCGTTTTTTAGCTTTGTCTCAAGTTGTTTTATTGCCGCTTCAGCCGCTTCCACATCGCTCGATTCTGTGGCGTCAACTAACCTTTGATAATCTTCTTGCGGGAATTTGGAGTCGATAGGCAGCCAGACAAAACCACTCCCGTCTTTTCCGTCATTACTTCCGGGCATTTTTATTGCAAACTCTACTCTTTCGCCGCTTCCTTGTTTTACTGCTACATTTTTTTCGTATTGGTCGCGAGCAAAAATTTGTTCAAGCAAACTACCTAGTTGTATCTCGCCCCAGGTGCCCCTTGTCTTTACATTGGATAATACTTTCTTAAGATCACCAACGCCTGAAGCAAGGGTTTGCATTTCACCAAGCCCCTTATGGACTTGTTCCAGTCTTTCACTTACGAGTTTGAAGGATTCGCCAAGGCGTGTCTCGAGCGTGGCGCTGAGCTTTTCGTCTACTGTAATCCTAACTTGCTCAAGTTTTTTACTGTTGTCCTCCTGCATGGATTTTAATCGATCCTCGACAGCTTGGCGCAAATTCTCCATTTTCTGCTCATTTGAAAGAGTCAGAGCCGAGATTTGTCCGCCGAACATTTCAAGTTGACTTTTTTGCAGACCGGATATTTCAGAAATGCTTTTTATAAGCGAATCGGTTGAAGTTTTATTGGAGGAGGCTTGCTCCGCACGGTTTTTATGAGTTTCATCCCTGAGCATATTCTCAAGCTTGTCCTGTCCTTTTTCAAAAGAGGAGAAGAGAAATTCGAGCTTTTCAATCTTTTTGGATGAATCTCGAGATAAATTTATAATGAGCAATATAACGGCAAGAACACTGAAAATGAGGGTAATTACAGCTAGCAGATCAGCCATGTTTACCTCCTTAAAAAATTTCCGTTGTAGTTTATTTATTTCTGTCGTATAAAATCCGTAAGCCTTCGAGCGTGAGTAACGATTCCACATACTCAATTGTCTGTGATTCTTCGGCTATAAGTCTAGCTAAACCACCTGTTGCAATGACAGTCACTTTTTCTGTCCCTAACTCTTTTTTCATACGCTGGACTATGTAATCTACTTGTCCCGTATAGCCATATAATATTCCAGCCTGCATGCTTGATATCGTGTTTTTGCATATGACTGACGGAGGCTTAATCAATTCAACTCTCGGAAGCTTCGCAGCCCGTTGGAATAAAGCTTCAGCGGAAATTTTTATCCCCGGAGCGATGCACCCGCCCAAATATTCGCCTCCCTCAGAAACAGCACAAAATGTTGTGGCAGTGCCGAAATCTACTATTATCAAGGGACCACCGTACTTTTCATATGCCGCAATGGCGTTAACAATTCTGTCAGCTCCTACTTCCTTAGGATTTTCATATCGGATGTTCATACCGGTCTTTATGCCGGGACCCACCACCAAAGGATTTATATCAAAATACCTGCGACACATGTGCTCTATCTGATACATCATATTGGGAACTACAGATGAAACAAGTATGGAAACTATTTTTTGTTTTGGTATTTGGTTATATTCAAGAACATTTATAATCAGCATACCGAATTCATCGGCGGATTTCTCTTGGTCAGAAGCAAGTCTCCAATATGTAACGAGCTTTTTGCCGTCATAAACACCGCATACGATATTCGTATTTCCTATATCCATAACCAGTATCATTAACCAATTCCTCCGTTGCTGTTAAAATAGTTACGGGCGATTGCTCGCCCGTATAATAGTTAAAACTGTCTTCTGTATAGCCTGCTTACTCCTTGTACTACCGGTATGACGATCAATAGCGCCACAATTATCTCCGGTAACCCGTGTGACATCCCAATTCCAACAATAAAAGCTCCAACAGTTTCAGGCGCTATGCTAAGAGCCTCTGCAAACTGCGCGATATGCCGTAAATAGATTGCCGACAATACGCCTATTGTGTTGGTAAGCGTACCTATCACGGCAGCAAAACCGCTTGCTGAAACAGCTGCTGTTTTATTGCCGATCCTTGATGCCAAAGCACTTTTTACTGTGACATAAGCATAATAAGACGTCACGCCAATAAGCAGTCTTGGCAAAATAGAAACCAATGGATCCAGGAAGACAAATGAAATAGGGCTTACCGGACTTACCGCTGCGTTATACATGCTGAAACCGCCAAAAATTAGTCCCACTAAAATTCCGGCAACAGGTCCTTCGACTATGGCCGCAATTATAACCGGAACATGCATAATGGTAGCTCTGACAGGGCTAAAAGGCAACACGATAAATCCAAGCGGAGTCAATTGAAGAACAATAGACACAGCACCAAGCATTCCGATGATTGCTAACCTTCGAGTAGTCAACCTCATGTTTTCACCTCCGTTCAAGTTCCAAACAAGATACCTGACGGTATAGCTTTATTTGGTTTTTCAAAGCTTTGTAACTGCTCTTGTCCAACTCAAACCCGATGTTGGCGCAAGCACACAAGCTTCCAGCACTATTTTAGCAGAGCACGCTAAAAGTGACAAGAAAAAACGGAGTAGTTGTTCTATATCGCTACAATCGTTGCAGCGACCGGATCAGCTTGTGCTCTGTCTGTTTGTCCCACAAAGAAGGACATGAGAGCTTCACCACTTTGGAATACGATTTTGCTTTTCATTGCGGAAAACTCATCATAACAGGATACTTCTCCCGGTTTTGCCTTGCTTTTCTGATATAAGGCGTAAGGAACCGGATCCCTGGTATGAGTTCTTAAAGATAGCGGTGTAGGATGATCGGGCAACACCATTATTTTGTAATCTTCATACTTTTTCAAACCTTTAAGCAGAGTTCCGAGCACTTTTTCATCTATCAGTTCAATGGCTTTAACTTTGTTGTCTATTTCATAACGATGTCCGCATTCATCCGGAGCTTCAATATGGAGATAAACAAAATCCTTTCCTTCGTTAAGTGCTTGTAACGTTGCTTCCGCTAATCCTATATAGTTAGTATGGATATTACCGGTAGCTCCTTCAACATCAACGACTTCCATACCCGCATATATGCCTAAGCCCTTTAATAGATCTACTTCTGAGACAATCGAACCTCTCAAACCGAATTTTTCATAAAATGATGGGATGGCAGGTTTTTTCCCTTCCCCCCAGATCCAGATAGAATTGCCCGGACGCAGGCCACGACTGATTCGATCTAAATTCACCGGATGTTTTGAGAGAAATCCGATGCTCTTCTCCATTAAGTCCAGGATTATTTTGGAATGCTTTCCCCGCGGAAGATATGAAGCAATCTTTTTTTCCAAAATGTCATGGGGTGCAGTAAATTCGAATCCTAAAGGTCCTTCTTTCCAGAGAAGGCAATGTCGGTAACTGACGCCCGCATGGAAGGCAAGAAAATCATTCTTGAAATGTTTATTGACGTCATGGATAAGCAATCGGGCTTCCTCGGTCGTGATTTCATCCGAACTATGATCAAGCATTATCCGGTCTTCGTAGTTTTCAGCATGTGAAAGGGTTACCAGGTTAGTACGAAATGCAACATCGGTATCCGTAAGCGCAATTCCCATGCTGGCAGCTTCAAGAGGTGATCTGCCTGTATAGTATTTCTCAGGGTCATAACCCAATACTGACAGATTCGCTATATCACTACCCGGAGGTAAAGTTGGGGGTATGGTTTTGACAAGCCCTGATTCCCCGTTTGCAGCCAAAAAGTCCATGTTTGGTTTATAAGCTGCTTGTAATGGTGTTCTGTTCTCAAGCTCAGGTATCGGATAATCAGCCATACCATCTCCCAATAAGATTATATATTTCATTCCATCATTCCTTTATGTTGTATGATTTTGCATAGTCAAACGTATAAAAAGGATACCTTCGCAAAAATAAAGTCTTGGTATACTTCTGCGTTATTATAGCAAAACGTTACAGTTACAACAAGTAATTGAAGATGCTCTATGGTTTCCGATGTTTAGAAAGATCTATTTATTCTCTTGTTTTTTTACTCATTTACATTGTATAATGATCGAAGATTGTTTTGGAGGTTTGAAACGCTGAAATCAACATCAGAAAACAAGCAATTGAAGCAAGCAGCCGGAAAGGCCGCAGCTTTACTGGTCAAGGATGGAATGACTGTAGGGTTGGGAACTGGTTCAACGGTTGTTTTTTTAATAGAAGAACTCGGGCAGATGGTCAAAAATGGTCTTAATATTAAGGGTGTACCAACCTCATTTCAATCGAAAGCAATATGCTATAAAGCCGGTATTCCATTGATCGAGCCTGGTATGCTTGATAGGATAGATCTGGCAGTAGATGGGGCGGACGAAGTTACCCGCAGTCTTGACGCTATAAAAGGTGGCGGCGCTGCACATGCGATTGAGAAGATAATTGCAGTTATGGCCGATGAATTTGTTATTATAGCGGATGAAACGAAGATAGTAGATCATTTGGGACTGAGTTTTCCCGTTCCTGTTGAGGTATTACAACAAGCTGCAGGATTTTTTCTTAAAAGTGTCAGGAAATTTGGGGCTAATCCGATAATCAGGACAGGCTCAGGTAAAGATGGACCTATTATTACTGAAAACGGTAATTTCGTTATCGATCTGCACTTTGATAATGCACAGGACATGCGTCAATTGGATATCAATATAAAATCCATTCCGGGAGTAGTCGAGACGGGATTATTTTTAGGGATTGCGAAAAAGGTTATCATAGCATCGCAAGACGGTATTACCATACTTGCTTCAAAAACTATGAAAAATATAAATTCGGGGGAATAGTTTTAATGTCAAATGTTTACGTTCTTGATCACCCGCTCATTCAACACAAATTGTCATTTATACGCGATATAAATACCGGCGGAAAAAATTTCAGGGAGCTCATATCCGAAGTTTCAATGCTTATGGCTTACGAAGTCACGCGTGATCTGCAGCTTAAGGATGTACAGGTGCAAACACCTGTTGCAATGGCAGACACAAAACTTATTTCAGGTAAGAAACTAGGAATAATACCCATATTACGAGCGGGGTTGGGAATGGTGGACGGTATATTGAAGCTCGTGCCTGCCGCTAAAGTCGGCCATATAGGGCTCTATCGGGATCCCGAAACGCTTTTGCCTGTAGAGTATTACTGCAAGCTGCCCAGCGATGTCGCGGAAAGAGATCTTATAGTTGTGGACCCTATGCTGGCTACAGGAGGATCGGCTTGCGCGGCGATATCATTTATTAAGGCAAAGGGCGCGAAAAGCATTAAATTCATGTGCCTCATAGCCGCACCCGAAGGTATTGCAAAAGTAACCGATGCTCATTCGGACGTCGATGTGTTTACTGCGGCCATAGACAGTCATTTGAATGAAGATGGTTATATTGTACCGGGATTAGGCGATGCGGGAGACAGGCTCTTTGGGACAAAATAGAGAAGTTTAAGTTTAATATAAAGAATTATTTTATTTCGACGAATATAATAAAAAGGGTTCAGGAGTGATGAATTTATGTCTATGGATGCTTTAAAAGCGATTAAACTAGCGGAAGACGAGGCCGACGATATAAAAAGGCAGGCTGCGCAAAAGGCAAGAGATATCATATCAGCTATCGAACGCGAAGGGGACGAATTGCTTCGCAAGGTGACAAAGGAAGCGCAAAACAACTCACAGGCGCTTTTGGCGGAAGCCACGCGTGATGCTGAAATGGAAATCGATCTTTTACATAAAGCTCATGAAAAGCATAAACTGGAATTGATTGCAAATGCCGCAGCTAAGATGAATACCGCTGTTTCATTGATTGTCGGAAAGGTTGTGGGCTTAAATGGCAATCGTTGAAATGAAAAAGATTTCCTTGGTTGCTCTGAAATCCGATAAGGATAAAATTCTTAAAATATTTCAGGCGTTGGGGAATGTCGAAGCGATTGAGATACAAAGCGAAGATTCTAAAGAGATTGTAAAGAAGGCGCTTGCGAAGAGTACATCTGTAAAGGATGCTGATTTGTTGGATATTTCGCTTTTAGGCCGTGCCATTTCCACGTTAAAACGGTATGGATACAGGAAAAAGCCTTTAGGGTTCAAGCATGCTTTATCGGCGGACAAATCAAAAGAGATCGGGCAAAAAATCAAGTTTTTGACTGAAGTAGTTTTAGAATGTCAAAGGCTGGAGGATAAACTCTCCGATATAAGAAGCGGCAAGACACGCCTTACCAATCTTATAGCTCAGGCGGAGCCGTGGATATCTCTTGATATGCCAATAAAAGATGTTAAAGACACAAAAGATACAAAGGTTCTACTAGGTACTGTCGGAAAAGATGCCTCGGAAACTTTCGAACGATCGCTTAATGAACCGTTAAAAGATTGCTGGTTTCAAAGATTGGGAGAAACGAAAGACGGGTATTGCTATATCCTGATGTATCACAGAGGACTTGATGCGGATATGGCAATAATTTTAAAAGAAAGCGCTTTTAACAAAGCTACCTTTGCAGGATATGAAGGAACACCAAAAAATGCAGTAGAAAATTATACAAAGCAAATCGAAGCATTGGACGAACAGTTCCTTGAGGTGCAAAAACAAGGCGAGAGATTGTATTCCCATATCGATGATCTTGAGATATTGTTTGACTTGTTGAGTATAAAACAAGACAGGGACGCACAGACAGAAAGATTACTTGAAACTCGGGAGGCTTTCCTTTTAAGAGGCTGGGCGCCTGCTAAAGACGAAGCTTTAATAAGGGCTCGGCTGGAAAAAGTTTCTGAAGCTATAAAGATTGATTTTGAGGATATCGGGCGTGATGAAGTTTACCCTGTTGCGTTTAGAAACTCTGCCTTAATAAGGCCATTTGAAATGATAACAAAGCTTTATGGGTTGCCTACACATACCAGCATCGACTCGAATATACACATGGCTCCTTTCTTTTTCGCTTTTTTTGGCATAATGCTTGGTGATGCCGCATACGGTATTATAATGGCGGTATTGGGAACATATTTTACTAAGAAGTTAAAGCTAAAGGGTGATGGCGCAAAAATTGGGTGGCTGGTAGTCTTGCTTGGCGTTGCTACATTTATCTGGGGTGCGGTGTTTGGCAGTTGGTTTGGGGATGGCGGTGCAAGAATTGGCATAGCGCCGATTTGGTTTGATCCTTTGACAAATCCTATGCTTATGCTTGGGCTATGCTTTGGTCTGGGGTTTGTCCAGATTTTCACCGGAATGGCTATTAGAGCATGGATCAACATCAAAAGAGGATTATATCTTGACGCTTTTTTTGACCAAGGGCTTTGGTATATGCTTCTGATTGGATTAGTTCTTATGATTACGCCGGTTTCGGTGGTGGGAAGTTATATGGCGATAATAGGAGCCATCGGATTAGTACTCACGCAGGGAAGAAGTCAGAAAAGCATTATCAGCAAATTTACTACGGGTCTGTTGAGCCTTTATAATGTAAGCGCTTATCTGAGCGATGTATTATCCTATTCAAGGCTTTTTGCTTTAGGTCTTGCTACTGCCGTTATAGCTATGGTGTTTAATCAGTTAGGTGCAATGTTAGGTGCATCTTGGGTAACATTAATTTTTGCTATTCCAATTCTTGTAGTAGGACACATCTTTAACATCGCAGTCAGTGCGCTTGGAGCTTATGTACACGCGAGCAGGCTGCAATACATTGAGTTTTTCGGCAAGTATTTCGAAGGCGGAGGGCGTGCCTTTCGTCCTTTGGACATAAAAACAAAATTTACAGAAATACTGGAAGAGGAGGCTATTTAAATCATGGAATTAGGACAAGTATTAGCAATAGCGGGAGTCGCTTTGTCGGTGGGACTGGCAGGAATAGGCTCGGCAATTGGAGTCGGCATAGCGGGACAAAGCGCCGCCGGAGTAGTGTCTGAAGACCCGGATAAATTCGGTCAGACTTTAATACTTCAGGCGCTTCCGGGAACGCAAGGAATTTACGGACTTCTTATCGGGTTTTTGATTCTTTTAAGGACAGAGTTTTTAGCAGGAATGATTGATGTATCACCTGAAGCCGGTTGGATGCTGCTTTTTGGAGCGCTGCCGATTGGGATAGTGGGATTATATTCGGGGATCGCACAGGGCAAAGCATCTGCAGCGAGTATCGGGTTAATAGCTAAGCGTCCTGAGGAACAAGGTAAGGCCATCATATTCCCGGCAATGGTCGAGACCTATGCGGTATTGGCACTACTGGCATCCTTTTTAGTTGTCTGGTTTGTAAGACTGTAAACGAGGTGGAAAAAGTGGATGGTTTGGAAAAAATAAAGCAACGTATAATAAACGACGCCACATTTGAGGCGCAAAAGCTTATTGAAGAGGCTTCAGCTAAAGCTTCTGATATAAGGTCGGAGCAGATTCAAAAAGCGGACAAGCTAAGGTTAAAGCTTGAAAGCGAAGCTAAAGCGTTAGCCTACGATCATAAAAAAAGGCTTATAGCGGCAGAAGAACTTGATTTGAGAAAAGCGCTGCTTAAAACCAAGCGTGACATTCTTGACTCAGCTTTTAAGGAGACGCTCGGTAAAATCAGGAATATGCCCGTTTCAGAATACAGCGATATTATTAAAGAAATGCTCATGTCTTTCAATTTGCCAGGCGAGGTCGAGATAATTTATTCCGGAGCGGATAAAGATCAGTTCGGTAGTGAGTTTACTGAAGGAATGAATGTTGTGTTAAAAGCTATAGGCAAAGATATGAGAATTAAGCAGTCTGAGCATTATGGCAATTTTGAAGGTGGATTTATTCTTAAGGGAACAGGTGTTGAGATTAACAACACGCTTGAAACGCTCACCAAATTAGTGAGAGCTGAAGCTGAACCGATTGCTGCGAAGGTACTATTCGCGAACAGTTCTAACGGGGAAGAAGGTTTATAACATGCCGCAGCCAAGCTATGCATACGCGGTCGCGCGAATTAGAGTTCTAGAGAATTCGCTTTTAAACGCTGAAAAAGCTGAAAGAATGGTTGAAAGCACATCGGTTTCTGAAGCCTTGAAAGTTTTGGCCGATATCGGATTTGGCGCAGATACATCATCAAATGACGCGTCTTTGGAATTTGAAACTTTTCTTAAATCAGAGCTTAAAAATTCTGCTTTGCTTATTAAGGAAATTACACCTTCAGCCGCGCTTACGGATCTCTTTTTGTTAAAATATGATTTTCATAATCTGAAGGTTCTTTTTAAAACCAGAGCTCTAAACATCGACGGAGACTATCTTTTGGTGGACGCGGGAGCTTTATCTTTAGATACATTGAAGTCAGCGGTTACAGCAAATAATTATATGTCCTTGCCGCAATTTATGAAACAGGCTGCTGAAGAGGTCGAAGGATTGCTAAGCGTGCGGGTTGATCCGCAGAAAATAGATTTATCGCTTGACCGGTCTATGTTTGCGCACATAGTATCCGAATGCAAAAGACTTGGAAACGAGTTTGTATCAGGGTACTTTGAAAGGCTTATTGATCTGACAAATATCAAATCACTTATAAGGATTAAAAAAATGGGCGCCGGTTTAGAACTTTTAAAAGAAGCGATTTTACCTTTCGGCTCATACCTCTATTCGTTTTATGCTGCAGCTTTGGAAGAACCATATGAAAGAATTTTGGAATCACTTAGTTACTCAAGATACGATACTGTTATAAATGCAGGCATTCAGGAATTTTTAAAAAGCTCAAGCCTGTCGCTTTTCGAAAAACTTTCGGATGATCACCTTTTGCGATATATTAAGGCGCAAAAACATAATCCGTTTGGAATAGAGCCTGTGATAGGCTATCTTGCCGCTAAAGAGAACGAAATAAGACTTATACGAACCGTTATGGTAGGTAAAGTCAATAATGTTCCCCAAGACAGGATTCGTGAAAGGCTGCGTGAAATGTATGTCTAAAATTGCAATTATAGGTGACAAAGACTCTGTTCTGGGGTTTAAAGTAGTCGGCGTACCCGTGTTCGCCGTAACCGAATCCGAGCAAGCCGCCAGACTGGTTAACAAACTCGCGAAAGAAGATTATGCGGTGCTTTTTATAACTGAGCCTATAATAGCCGAAATTAAGGAAACGATCGATAGATACAGAACTTTGGCCTATCCTGCGATAATACCTATTCCGAATAACCGCGGCAGCTTAGGCTTAGGGATGAAGGGGATAAGAGAAAGTATGGAAAAGGCTATAGGTGTTGATATTTTATTTGGAGAAAGAGGGTAAGAAAAAGTGCAAGGCTACATATTGAAGGTGTCCGGCCCGCTAGTCGTAGCCGGAGGAATGGCCGAAGTCAAGTTGTTCGACGTGGTTCGCGTCGGTAACAGAAGACTTATCGGCGAAGTAATAGAACTTAGAGGAGATAAGGCGTCTATCCAAGTTTATGAGGAAACTTCAGGCTTAGGCCCCGGAGATCCCGTAGAATCGACGGGCTTGCCCTTGAGTGTAGAGTTGGGTCCCGGACTTATCGAATCGATATTTGACGGTATTCAAAGGCCGTTAACCGAGATAAGGGCAAAGGCTGGAGACAGAATTACAAGAGGTATTGAAGTGCCATCACTTAACAGGGAGAAAAAGTGGAGCTTCGTGCCTATAGTTAAGCCCGGCAGTAGAGTCGAACCGGGCGATTTTCTTGGTAAAGTGCAGGAATCTTCTATCGTTGAGCATCGAATAATGGTGCCGGCGGGAATTGAAGGTATAATTGAGTGGGTACACGAAGGGACCGCAACGGTAATAGATACCGTGGCGAAAGTTAAATTAAACGATGGGAAAGTCATCGAGATTTCGATGATGCAAAAAACTCCTGTCAGACTTGGACGAGATTACAAAAAGAAGCTGCCGCCTGATGTTCCGATGCTTACCGGGCAAAGAGTTATAGATACATTGTTTCCGGTAGCCGAAGGTGGGGTTGCTGCCGTACCGGGTCCTTTTGGAAGCGGTAAAACGGTAGTTCAGCATCAGTTGGCTAAATGGGTCAGTGCCGACATAATTGTATATGTAGGCTGCGGAGAACGCGGTAACGAGATGACCGACGTTTTAATGGAATTTCCGAAACTAAAAGATCCTAAATCAGGACAACCACTTATGAAAAGAACGGTTCTTATCGCCAATACTTCCGATATGCCGGTTGCCGCGCGAGAAGCTTCAATTTATACAGGCATAACGATTGCCGAGTATTACAGAGATATGGGATACCGTGTGGCGGTTATGGCTGATTCAACTTCAAGATGGGCGGAAGCGCTTCGTGAAATGTCCGGACGCCTTGAGGAAATGCCCGGAGAAGAAGGTTATCCGGCTTATCTAGGATCGAGAATCGCCGACTTTTACGAGAGAGCGGGCAGAGTGATCTGTATAGGCTCAAACAACAGGGAAGGCTCGATAAGCGCAATTGGTGCTGTTTCACCTCCCGGTGGAGACTTGTCCGAACCTGTAACACAAGCTACGCTTCGAATTGTAAAAGTGTTTTGGGGACTTGACGCCCAACTGGCTTACCGTAGACATTTTCCTGCTATAAACTGGCTTTTGAGCTATTCGCTTTACATGGAAAGGCTTGAAGACTGGTTAAAGAATAATGTTTCAGAGGACTGGATCGATATGCGTCAGGACACGATGAACATTCTCCAGGAGGAGTCGGAGCTTGAGGAGATCGTGCGGTTGGTCGGTGTTGAATCCTTGTCGGTAAAAGATAGATTTACGCTTGAAACCGCAAGATCGATAAGAGAAGACTACCTTCATCAGAATGCGTTTCATGAAGTCGACACATACACATCGATGGATAAACAGCGCATGATGTTAGGGCTAATATTGGAATTTCATCAGTTGGGACAGAAGGCGCTTGAAGAAGGCGTAGAACTTAGCAAGATTATTAAAATGGATGTTCGCGAAAAGATTGGACGGGCAAAATATATACCTGAAGATAGAATGAAAGAACTTGAAGCGATATCATATGAAATAAAGGCGCAAATGGAAGCGCTCATGTCCGAGGGGGTGGAGTTGTATGCTTAAGGAATATAAGACAATAACTGAAGTGGTCGGTCCGTTAATGCTCGTTGAGAACGTAAAAGGCGTGACATACAACGAGTTGGTTGAAATTGAGGCGGCTGATGGTGATGCCCGTCGTGGCAGAGTGCTTGAAATAAATCAGGATAAAGCCTTGGTGCAGATTTTTGAAGGCTCATACGGGTTTAAAATTACCGGTACTAAGGTGAGATTTATGGGTAAGGGATTAGAACTTCCTGTATCCCCGGACATACTGGGCCGCATTTTTGATGGTATGGGCAAACCAATCGATGACGGACCTGAAATAATCGCTGATAAAAGGATGGATATTAACGGAGATCCCCTGAATCCCGCTGCAAGAGATTATCCGTCGGAGTTTATCGAAACCGGTGTTTCTGCGATAGATGGACTAAATACTCTCGTTCGAGGCCAAAAACTGCCGGTTTTCTCAGGATCAGGATTGCCTCATGCACAGCTTGCAGCACAAATAGCGCGCCAAGCGAAGGTTTTAGGTACGGATAGCAAATTTGCTGTAGTTTTTGCTGCTATAGGTATTACTTTTGAGGAAGCGGACTTTTTTATATCGGATTTTAGAAAAACAGGCGCAATAGATCGTGCAGTTCTTTTCATGAACTTAGCTAACGATCCTGCGATTGAAAGAATAGCAACGCCGCGTATGGCTTTGACAGCCGCAGAATATCTGGCTTTTGATTTAGGGATGCATGTTTTAGTTATTTTGACAGATATAACAAACTATGCCGACGCATTGCGCGAAATATCCGCCGCACGAAAGGAAGTTCCGGGACGGCGTGGTTATCCGGGATATCTTTATACTGATCTTGCGACCATGTACGAAAGAGCAGGCAGAATAAAGGACAAGGAAGGATCCATAACACAAATCCCGATACTCTCAATGCCCGAGGACGACAAAACTCATCCGATTCCTGATCTGACAGGCTATATAACAGAAGGACAGATTATACTAAGCCGTGATTTACATCGTAAGGGCTTAACCCCTCCCATTGACGTATTGCCTTCACTATCAAGGCTTAAGGACAAAGGTATAGGCAAGAAAAAGACACGCGAGGATCATGCGGATGTAATGAATCAGCTTTTCGCCGCATACGCAAGGGGCAGAGAAGCTAGAGAACTTGCCATTGTGTTAGGTGAGGCTGCATTATCCGAAGTCGATAAGTTGTATGCAAAATTTGCCGACAACTTTGAAAAGCGTTATGTCTCTCAAGGCTACGATACTGACAGAACGATTTTTGAAACTATGAATCTAGGATGGGAACTCATGTCGATTTTACCCAGATCTGAGCTTAAACGTATTCGAGATGAGTACATTGATAAATATTGGAAACAAGGATAATCAATAAATCCTACAAGGAGTTGAACCAATAATGGCGTCACTCGGTGTTAGTCCTACCAGAATGGAGCTTACTCGCCTAAAAATCAGGATGAAAGTAGCGGTGAGAGGGCACAAGCTTCTAAAGGATAAACGAGATGGTATGGTAAAAAAGTACATAGAGCTAATCAGAAAAAACAAAGAAATCCGCGAGAAAGTGGAAGAAGAGCTCACGCGTGCGCTAGGCGAATTTTTGATGGCCAGTGCTGCCATGTCGCCTGAGGTGCTTGAGGAATCTGTCATTTTCCCTACGCGAAGGCTCAACATTAAAGCAAAAAAACAAAATATAATGGGAGTCAATGTACCGGCAATCGAATATGAGGAAATCATTGAGGAAGGGGTATCTCCCTATCCTTATGGATTTGCCGGAACTTCAGCGGAACTTGACGGTGCTATTGCACTTTTAGCAGGAATACTTCCTAAGCTCATTGAACTTGCTCAAATTGAAAAAACTTGTCTTAGGCTTGCGGACGAGATTGAAAAAACAAGAAGAACAGTTAATGCTCTTGAATATATAATAATACCGCAGCTTAATATAACGATAAGGTATATAACCATGAAGCTTGATGAGAATGACAGGGGAAATCGCATAAGACTCATGAAAGTTAAGGAGATGCTCGAGAAAAGGGCATAGGATACAGCTAAGATAAGAAAAGCATTTAAAGCTTGATTTTGCCGTAAAAATGTAGTTTTGTGGCGATTCGAGCTTTTCCGGCTTTTTTGACTTTATTGGTCTTTTGCTGAAATTGAGGTTGGGTTTAATGAATTTTACAGTTGAAAATATAAAGGCTGAAAAGCCTCTTAGAGGAGAAATATATCGGCTTGCCTGGCCATCAATCGTTGAGCAGCTATTGGTCATGGCGGTCGGGATGGTTTCAACCATGTTTGTGGGTCAACTTAGCGTGGAGGCACTTGTGGCGGTAGGACTTATAAACATGATTGTTATGTTTATTCAGTCGGTGTTTGCGGCTTTATCTACCGGAACTACTGTGGTTGTTGCCAGACTTACCGGCGAACAGGATTCTGACGGTGTGAATATGACAGTTTCTCAGTCACTAACTTTGTCTATCATATGCTCTCTTGTTTTAACTTTGTTTTGCTATATCTTTGCGGATCAGCTACTTGGGCTCTTTTTGGGTAACGCGGAACCGCAAGTTTTTGAAACCGCAAGATTATATTTTTTAAGAACTTTAATCAGCCTGCCCTTTATGATGATTAGCATTATTATGGGAGGAGCGCTAAGAGGAGCCGGAGACACAAGGACCCCGATGTATGCGGCGGGAGTTTCTAACATAGTAAACGTTATTTTAAGTTTTGTTTTGATATTCGGGTTTGGACCGATTGAGGCAAGAGGCATTTATGGTGCTGCGGAAGCTGTGGTAGTAGCGAGAGCATTTGGGTTGATCGTTACATTGTTTGTGCTTTTTACCGGGAAATGCGTGCTTAAGCCAACATGGCAGCGTATGATAAAAGCCGAAATCGACATAATTAAAAAAATACTTTTTGTCGGATTGCCTGCTTCACTTGAGCAAGTCATTATGCAGGGTGGGTTTTTAGTGATGCAGCTTCTTGTTGTTTGGATGGGGACGGTTGAAGCAGCGGTTTATCAAATAGGCATGAGTGTTAATTCTCTTGCTTTTATGCCTGTGTTTGGGCTTGCGCTTTCAGCGACTACTTTGGTAGGACAAAATCTTGGAGCAAAAGATCCTGATAAGGCTGAAAAAAGCGGACTTCAAACGATGTATATTTCAGTCGTCTTAATTTCGGTGATCGCAGTTTTGATGTTCGTGTTCTCAAGAGAACTAGCATCACTATATTCAAGCGATCCTGAAGTGATTGAGTTAGGCTCAGCAGTGATAAGGATTTTCGCCATAGCCGAGCCTTCGCTTGCAGTAATGAATGTAATGTCCGCCTCACTAAGAGGTGCAGGGGATATAAGATTTATTATGTTTACAAGTTTGGTTAGCATTTGGGGAATAAGGGTATTTTTATCATATATTTTAGAACGCTTTTTTCAAATGGGTATAATAGGCATGTGGTACGCCATATTCATAGATTTGTCGGTTAGAGCGCTTTTTTACTGGTTAAGGTTCAGAGCGGGCAAATGGAAGCATATTAGAATATGATTTGCTGACTGCCGTATTTTCATAGAATAATTGGAAATAGAGTGAATGAAGGCGGGATATATTTAAAAGTAAAGAATTTAATGACGCTATTAAAAAGGAATTTTTAATAAAAAGCAGAATTATAGCTTTAGACATTTGAAAAGAACTTATTAAATACCGGAAGGGGTAGGTATAAGTGTTTATTTTTAGGGACATTGGGGTTGATTTAGGCACATCGACAGTTTTAGTTTACGTAAAAGGGAAGGGAATTGTGCTCAAGGAGCCTTCCGTAGTAGCGATTGATAAAAACACCGGGAAAATTCTTGCTGTAGGAAAAGAAGCCCGAAAGATGCTAGGAAGAACGCCGGGCAACATTGTAGCTATAAGGCCTCTTAAAGATGGAGTTATTTCCGATTACGACATTACGGAGAAAATGCTGAGATATTTTCTTAAGAAAGTCACTAAAACGCGCTTAATTTTCAAAACTCGCCTCGTTATTTGTGTGCCGAGCGCCGCAACCGAAGTTGAGAAAAGAGCTGTGATTGATGCGGCATATGAAGCGGGAGCAAAGCGCACCTATCTTATTGAGGAACCTATTGCAGCAGCTATCGGAGCCGGGATGGATATAGCTAAGCCTTACGGGAATATGGTAGTGGATATAGGTGGAGGAACAACCGATATTGCTGTTATCTCTTTAGGAGGAGCTGTTGTTGCCGACTCTATTAAAGTGGCCGGTGATAAGTTTGACGAGGCTATAATAAGACATTTGCGTAAAAAGCACAATATTCTCATTGGGGAAAGAACAGCCGAGGAGATTAAGATAAACGTAGCCTCGGCCTATCCAAGACAAGAAAAAACATCGGTAGATATTACGGGCAGAAATCTCATATCAGGTCTGCCAAAAACAATCACCGTAACATCAGAAGAGACTATCGAAGCTCTAAACGAACCGGTGCAGGAGATAATTGATGCGGTTCATGCCGTTCTTGAGAGAACTCCTCCGGAACTTGCCTCAGATATTAGTGAAAGAGGAATAGTGATGACAGGAGGAGGTGCGATGCTTTACGGGTTGGACAAATTATTGCAGGAAAGCACTAAGATTAAAGTCTTTCTTGCTGAAGACCCTGTATCTTGCGTTGCATTAGGGACAGGTATGGCTTTAGACAATATCGATGTGTATGCTTCAATTGCTTCTTTGTAATTAACATTGATTGATTTTGAGCAACATCAAAGTTGATGCTTAGCAGAATGATTCAGGACGTATTAATATTTCCTGACGTATAAAATGCTAAAAGGGCGATGATCTAAACGTCTTTTAAATTTGTATTAAGTTTTTAGAGGGGAATTACGATAAATAAGATGAAGGTGAGGTGGGATTTTTGTTAAGAGGTCTTTATACAGCTGCGACAGGGATGATTCATCAAAGAAGAAGGTTAGATACAGTCTCGAATAATATAGCTAATGTCAATACTACAGGCTTTAGAAGAGACAGAGTGGTTACAAGGTCATTTGATGATGAATTATTGCTAAGGTTGCAGGAGGGCAGTTTTAATCCCAGATCCCGAATCGGCTTATTGAATCACGGCGTTTATGCTGAAAGGGTTATGACGGCATTTGAACAGGGAAGTCTGCAGCGAACAGATAATAATACCGATATAGCGATTCAGGGCTCAGGCTTTTTTGCCGTGATGACTGATGTCGGGGAGCAATATACACGAGACGGCAGTTTTGTTCTTGACAGTACCGGTCGCCTTGTGACAGCGGAAGGCTGGCAGGTTTTAGGCGAAGGCGGGCCGATAATCATAGGGTCGAACGATTTTCAGGTAGATGCGATGGGTTATGTGTTTTCCGGAGGGGAATTAGTTGATAGATTAAGAATAGTTGATTTCACAGATACAGATGCTTTAAGAAAAGCAGGCGATAACCTTTTTGTCAATCCTGAACCTGAAAACGCGGTTATTGATGCTGTTGCACGAATAAGACAAGGATATGTTGAAGGCTCAAATGTTGAAGTGCAAAGAGAAGTGACCGACATGTTAGAAGCTTTTAGAAGATATGAATCAAGTCAGCAGATCTTGAGGATGATTGATGAAACATTGGGTAGAACCGTTAACGATCTTGGCAGGGTATAGTATACTGTCATATTTAACTAGATTAAATCCGGAGGTAAAACATGATTAGAGCTTTCCATGCGGCTGCGTCAGGCATGAGAGCACAGCAAAAGAGTATCGATTTGATTTCAAATAATATAGCTAACGTCAACACGAATGGCTTTAAATCTTCAAGAGTTGCTTTTAAAGATCTCGTTTATTCTGATATGGAGATAAGAAGGACTGCTGAGCCGCCGAATCTTCAGGTTGGTAATGGAGTGAGAGCCGGAGCTACTATGCGTTCTATTGTTCAAGGTGCGCAGGTGCAGACGGGAAGACCGCTTGATGCATCTATAAGTGGAGACGGCTTTTTTGTTGCCTCTGAAGATGGTGCGCTAAGATATACACGCGATGGCGGATTCAATTTATCGGCTGTGGATACAGGCGCAGGGATTGTTAGCAGACTTGTGACAACCGATGGTAATTTTGTTTTGAATTCAGACGGAAGCCCGATCGAATTTGCCTCAGAAGTTGATAATTCGACTATTAGAATCGCTCAGGATGGTTTTGTTTCGGCATCAAACGTAAACGGTGAAGCGGTATCGGTTGGTAGGCTTGCGGTAGTAAGTTTTGTCAACCCGAGCGGGTTAGCTGCCGCAGGTGATAATCTTTTTGTAGAAACTCCGGCAAGTGGAGCCGGTACGGCAATAGATGAGCCTAATATTAGGCAAGGGTTTATAGAAGCGTCAAACGTTGATCTGGCAGATGAGATGACACGTCTTATGATGGCGCAGAGGGCATATCAGCTTAGCGCAAGGGTGCTGCAGACTGCGGATGATATGGAGAGTATGGCAAATAATCTGAGAAGATAGACAAAAATGAAGCGCTAAGATTTGTTTGTAGCATAAAGGAGTTCATGGTTTGTGAACATTCAAGAAATAATGAAAATAATACCGCATCGCTATCCTTTTTTGCTTATTGATAAGGTGACAGAGATAGAAACAGGGAAAAGGGCTGTCGGCATCAAAAATGTTACAATTAACGAACCGTTTTTTGAAGGCCATTTTCCTATGATGCCTGTGATGCCGGGTGTTTTGATAGTTGAAGCATTAGCCCAGCTTGGTGCAGTTTTGTTGTTGAGCACGGATGAGTTTAAAGGTAAAATTGCTCTTTTTACGGGGATCGACGGATTAAGATTCAGGCGACAGGTAGTACCGGGAGATCAATTAAGGCTTGAAGCGCAGCTTTTGAAAATGAGATCCAACATCGGCAAAGCGGCTGTAAAGGCTACAGTAGGCGATGAATTAGCAGCTGAAGGCGAGATTATGTTTGCGCTGGTTGATTCTGTCGGGTAGAGGTAATCATTAGATAATCATTGATAAAACCAGTTATAATAGTAGAAAATTTCATTTTGACATCCACTGTTTAAATAGGGATATAAATCCTGCTTTGTGCGCATTTTTGGGTTGATAAACTTAAAAATCTGTGTAAGTTCTTTCGGTATAGCGGATATCTTTGATTTCTTTTATGTGAAAAATAATATTAATAAAGTCTTGACAATAGTATATACTAAAATATATACTATAATTGAGGTGATTAGAAATGGAAACTGCAAAATTATTTGTCAACGGTCAGAGCCAGGCTGTCCGGCTGCCGAAAGAATACCGTTTTTCGGGTAACGAAGTATATATTCAAAAAGTGGGTAATGCTGTTATGTTGTTTCCAAAAGAGCTTGCATGGGAAACCTTTCTTAACGGTCTTAACAGCTTTACCGATGATTTCTTTGCAGACGGACGTAATCAGGGTGTTCAAGCGCCGAGGGAGACGTTATGAAGTACATGCTGGATACAAATATTTGTGTGTATCTCATAAAGAAAAAACCAGAAAATGTGCTCGTAAATCTCCATTTGAACATGGGCGATGGAGTTGCCATTTCTGCAATTACTCTTGCAGAACTCATACATGGAGTAGAAGCAAGTGCATACCCGGAAAAAAACGCAATTGCACTAAATCAATTTCTGTCCATTGTGGACATCTTGCCATTTGATGATGAAGCGGCTGCAGAATACGGGAAAATTTGCGCAACGTTACGGCGACAAGGAACTCCGATTGGAGCTATGGATATGCTGATTGCAGCACATGCAAAAGCTAAAGGACTTATTATTGTCACTAATAATGTCCATGAATTTGAGCGAATTGAAGGTCTTAGGCTCGAAAATTGGGTTAGTGCATGAAAGCCCGACAGCATAGTTTAGTTGATCAGCTGTATCGTCAAGTCGAGATGATGCACCAGATCATACAGACTTGAGACGCCATAGATTACTCTGTATTGCCTCTCAACCCATAGTTTAAGTAAACGCATAGACCAGTTACTATTGTTGAATCCCCAGTCTTTAGAAGAATTTTGTAGAATTAGATATACTTCTTGTAGTTGTTCATCACTCAATTTGCACTCTGCACCCAGATGCTTTTGCGGTATCAGTCCTTCAAGTCCAAAAATGTTATATCTTTTCAACTGCTTTTAACAAGAGTACAGTTTGAAGAATTGAGAAGAAAAGAATGAAGAATCGCCTTGGATATAGAGAATGATGGGATAAGGATTTGAAGCGGAATAACATATATGTGAGGAACCTGGACAAATTGCAGTTTCAGCATGAAAATCTGAAAATAATCAAGGGACAGTTAAATGATGAAGCGGCCATGACGGCCGCAATTGAGGACGCTGACATTGTGATCAGTATTCTCGGCCCCGATATGAAAGGCAAGTCGGGAGATACGTCCACCCCTGTTGCGGACGGCCACGATTGAATAGGACTTTGTTATTTATGAGGAGCGCTTAAACTGTGAGAAAAGGGGACATATCTAATGTCTGCAGTAACCGTACCTAAGATTTTTAATTTTTACAATGAAGTTCCGCTTACAAAAGAACTTGAGCAACTATTGCACTCTACGGAACAATTCAAGGTTGCGGTAAAAACTATTCGATATGTTGGTGTCTTTACCGATAAACGGATCCTTGTAGCCGGCAAACAAGGCATAATTTCGGTTGGGGATAATTATTCAAATTTCCCTTGACATTCACATTTGTGTCGATGTAGTATTGATTACGGCGAAAACAGCTCAAAGTTATGAAAGGACAGTAAAGTTGATATGTGGAGCAACTGATCGGGATCACACAAAATGTATATAGAATTTTGTAATAATCCAGATTGGTTTTCCGGCATTTGATATGCTGTCTGTCAATAATAGAATCTCTGTTGTTATTTATGCAATAAATAAGAGCAATAATTAATTTATGTTAAATACTGACATATTCGGTTAAAAAAACCTTTCTGGAAGGCGTGCAGGGAGGTTTTTATGTTATTAATCAATGCTTTTAAAGTTAAAAAATATTTTGGAAACAGACTCATATTAGGTTTTGAAGACCTTAGGGTATATAACAATGACAGAATTGGGATTGTCGGATTAAACGGCGCCGGTAAAACTACACTTATGGGAGTACTGGCTGGAGTTGTTTCACCTGATGAGGGGTATGTAAAACGCTTTGCCGATCACTCGTATATTACCCAATTAGGAATTCCCGAAGAAGATTCTGATGTACATTTAGAGAAAATTTTTGGCGTCAAAGATAAAGAGGCTAGTCATTTAAGTGGCGGCGAAGTGACAAGAAAAAAAATAGCTGCAATGTTAGGTAAAAAGAGTGTCATTTTGTTCGCCGATGAGCCTACATGCAATCTGGATTTGGACGGTATAATGCTGGTCGAAAAAAAGCTTACCGAGTTTGACGGCGCATTATTATTGATATCGCACGATCGTGAGCTTTTAGACAAACTGTGTACACGTATAATTGAGATAGAAGACGGTGCGCTAACTCACTATACTGGTAATTACAGCGCCTATATACAACAAAAAGAGGTTGACCGAAGGCGAAAACAAATTGAATATGAAAAATATGTGGAAGAAAGAGTTTCGTTGGTAAAGGCTGTCCGGACTTTGCAGGGTAAAAGCGGTAAAATGCGAAAAACGCCTAAAAGAATGGGGAATTCTGAAGCACGGCTTCACAAGCGCAGTGCTACGGAAAAACAAGAGAAACTGCATAGGTCTGTTTCGGCCATTGAAACTCGGCTTGACAAGTTGTCGGTAAGGGAAAAACCGGATGATATGGAGAAAATCAAGCTTACATTTCATATGGCTGACGATCCTGTAAGCAAAGTTTTAGTAAGAGGAGAAAAAATTAACATCGCTTTCGGGGACAGAATTCTTTTCAAGGATCTGGAATTTGAAATTCTTAAAGGATCAAAGACAGCGTTAGTCGGTAAAAACGGCGCCGGGAAAACAACTCTCATCAGGATGATTGTATCAGAAGATGCTGGGATAAAACGTGCCAGCGGCTTGAAAATAGCATATTTGAGCCAGGATCTGAGCATCATAAATGATAATCAAACAGTTCTTCAAAATGCTTTAAGCGTTAGTTGCTATCCAGAATGGATATCAAGAACTATTCTGTCCCAAATGCTTTTTACAAGAGACGAAGTAAATAAAAAAGCGGCAGTTTTAAGCGGTGGGGAACGGGTAAAGCTATCAATTGCGAAACTTCTCGTGTCGGATGCAAATCTTCTCATACTTGATGAGCCAACAAACTATCTTGACGTCTATTCAATGGAAGCGTTGGAAGATGTACTTAAAGAATATAAAGGGACTTTGCTTTTTACATCCCACGACAGAAGATTTGTTGACAATATAGCAGACTATAAAATTGTAATCGATGATTGTAAAGCTAAAGTAATACATGGAAATTACGCCGACTATATTGCCGGCAATAAAAATATTAATGCAGCATTACAGAGCAGTTTAAACAACAAAACTGAAGACGAAGAAAGCGTACTTAGGTTAAGACTTGCACAAGTTATAGGCAAATTATCAGTTCCTGGTAAAGATGAGGATCTTGTTAAGCTAAATGAGGAATTCAAGTGGATTGTAGCTAAATTAAATGATATACAATAGCCCTTCGTCATAGTTTAGTTGACCGTGAGCAGACAAAAACGAGGTATTTCACTGTGAAACACCCCGTTTTTGCATTTCCATACCGGTTTGATTTATGGCTCAGTAAGTTTCCTAATTAAATCATACCTTCTGACTCTTTCTTTTACTACTCTATCGACCCCGGCACAGTTCCCGGCTCTCGCTTTTCAATATGCATTTCAAAAGTGAAGTGCTCATATTGCTTTAGTTCTGCCAATCTTGCCTCGGCTTCGGCAAGTGTTGGATATAAGCCTTCTTCCGCGAAGTATAAATCGGTTGCATCTTGCACAAGCCTTGCGTTTGCGCTTCCCAACTCAAATTTCAGGATATTTTCAGCTACGCCGACCGACTCACCAAAGGGCATTGATACGGTTCTTAAGGAATACATTGGTACAAGCGGTTCGGCATCTTTGTCTTCTCGCACTGTGATTATCATTCTTGCGGGGTTTTCTTGCTCTGACACCTCAACTACTACGGGTTTCTTGAAGGTAACCACGAAACGGTGTGCGCTGTCGTCCAAAGTTACAAGTCTGTAAATATTGTCAAACAGCTTCATGTCTGAGAGATCGGGGAAATCTTCTGCGGCTGAGAACGCTCTTACACCGGCTAAACCTACTTCTATGCTGTGTGGATGCGTTTTATGTGTAATTGTAAAATGTCCTGCTATAGCAGCGGCTTCCATGCCTTGATAAAGCTCTACTGTAAGAGTTTCATAATCCTCTTGCTTCTCGACTCCAATATCCTTTATGTCCTGACCGTCCGTTATTTCTCCGCCGACCGCCGTATCTCCGACAAATGTCAGTAATCTCACTATTGTATCTCCGCCGGGCAGTTGTTTTACGGAATTGGCGAAAGCCGGTGAAGTGTTCAATGCAAAGGCAAATATTAATAGTGCGGCTGCAATTGAACCGAAAATCTTAAAATAACCTGAATTGCGTTTTTTGTTTTTCATTGTAATTCTACCTCTCTTGATTGCATTTTTTACCATAGAATCCAGTTCTTTAGGTATCGTTATATCGTCATAGATTGTTTTCATTTCCTCAATACCGCTCATAGGAGCACCTCCTTAAGTTCCAACCTCAAATTTTTTAGTGCGCCATGTAAATAAGTTTTAACAGTTCCAACAGGACGATTCATTATTTCGGCGACTTGCGTAATGGTCAGATCTTCGAAATATTTCAAAATTATGACCGCTTTCTGATTATCGTCCAGCATATCCATAGCGGCATGTAGATCCATAATTTCATCAGTGGTTAACCTATCCACTTTCCCGGTAATAAAGTGCATGTCTTCTGTGAGTATGACCTTTTGATTTTTATTTTTCAAATTGATAGCTTGATTGATAACGATTCTGATAATCCACGTATTGAAATATTCCGGATTTTTCAATGTGCGAAGATTTACATATGCTCTATAAACAGATTCGCTTACGATATCAAGTGCGTCATCCCGGTTTTTCAAGTAGCTGTATGCTATTCTGTATAGTTTTTCCTGGCATGCCTTCATTAGCTCCTCGAAAGCTGATGCATCACCCTTTTGAGCTTTATGCACAAGTTCTCTGGTATCCATTATTCGCTCCTTCCTGTACATCATCGGTAATTCTTTCGAATTCCACTTATTAGACAAGTCAAAGTTGAAAACGGTTTTAAAATATTATAATCTTTAGAAATATATTACTCCAGTATGAAAGAGATAAACATTTTGCGGCGAAACTTTGACAATCCGATTTGCGGCAATAAAATCTAGTATGATATAATGATTTGGATTTATTAAAAAGTGTATGGTTAATATCGGAGGATGAGAAATTTGTTTACAGAAACTATAAGCAATATTCAAATTTGCAGTTGCGGAAAGCAACATGAGATTCCTGTTAAAGCAATAGATATAGGAGAAGGTGCGCTTGACAGAATGGCGGAGGTTTTGTCGGAGCTTTTAATCATCAAAGATGTTTTGATCGTTGCAGACACCAACACATGGAAGGCGGCGGGCAGTCGGGCTGAGGATGTACTGATTAAGGGTGGATTCGGTGTTTCGAGTCTTGTCCTTGAAGGAGAGCCTAATCTTCGCCCCGATGAGGAAGCGGTGAAAAAAGTGTCTGATTTTGCAGGTGAAAACCAAGGAATGTTGGTTGCTGTAGGCTCAGGCACAGTAAACGATCTTGTGCGGTATGCGGCAAATATTCATAATAAGCAGTACGTTTCGGTTGCAACCGCTCCTTCGATGGATGGATACGCATCTGTAATTTCTGCGCTGACTGTAAATGGGGTAAAAAAGACATTTTATGGGAAGTATCCCCTAGCTATTATAGCTGATACTGAAATCATATCAAAAGCTCCGCGCAGGATGGTGATGGCGGGATATGGCGATATGCTGGCAAAAATTGTATCGATTGCCGACTGGCGGCTTGGTATTGCTCTGATGGACGAGCAGTGGTGCTCTGTTGCGGCTTCGATGTCCATAGAAGCCAGAGAGAAAGTTTTACATAATACTGACAGCATAAGCAAATCTGATAAAAAAGGAATACATGCACTTACCGAAGCCCTGATCAATTCGGGAATGGCTATTATTATGGCAGGGCAGACAAGACCTGCTTCAGGGGCTGAACATCATTTTGCCCACTATCTGGAGATGAAGCTTGCAATGGAGGGGCGGCCTGAGATATTGCATGGTATAAAGGTCGGGCTTGGCACTTTGTGTTCGATCGCCTTTTACAATGCACTTTCAAATTTTGATCCTGATTCAATTGATTCCGTAACTTTATCAGAAAAGCTTGCCGATGATAAAGATTGGGAACAGAATATGCGCCGGGTTTTTAGGTCTATAACCGATGAGGTTATGGCAGAAACCGGAATTCAATACCGGGATGGACAGGCTCTTAAGGAAAGGCTTGATAAAATCAAAAGCATATGGAATAGTGAAATAAAGCCAATTATAGACGATGTACCAGGATTGGAGAGCATATTAAATCTCATAAAATCGGCAGGATACGACTATTCACCTTTAAGTCTGGGATTGACGATTGAAGAGATGGATACAGCTTTGACTTACGCAATGGAGGTTCGCCCAAGATACACAATCTTCAGGCTTATGAATGATTTGGGATTACTTAAAACGCTAACGCAGCAAATTTTGACCAGTATCTCTAAATGATGCATTTTGGTGGGATTATTTTATCGATAAACTTCGGATTTCTGATCTTTTGTATGTCGAATTAAAAGTGTGTCCTTCAACTTATTATATCTGACATCTGACGACTTACGACTGACGACTGACGCTAACGACTAACGACTGAAACCCGTCCCAATGATTTTAGAAAGGACTTGTAATATGGCTAAATACACAATAACACTTATACCCGGAGAAGGCACCGGCCCTGAAATACTTAAGGCGGTCGAAAGGGTGGTTAATGCCGCCGATGTCGGCATTGAATGGGATTATCAGGATATAGGAATGGAGTGCCTTGATAAGTATGGCACGCTTTTGCCGGAAAAGACGATAGAATCGATTGCTAAAAACAAGATAGCTATTAAAGGACCTACCACGACTCCTATAGGAGGAGGGCACAAAAGTGCAAATGTAACTCTTCGCAAGGTATTTGACCTGTATGCCAATGTGCGTCCTGCTATGTCGATACCTGCCATTAAGCGCCCGTGGAATAATATAAATATCTTGAGTTTCAGGGAGAATACCGAGGATTCCTATGCCGCTATAGAGCACATGGTCTCGACCGAAGTTGCGCAATGCCTAAAAATAATTACTTGGCCGGGTTCACTGCGAATAGCAGAATTTGCATTTAAATGGGCAAAAGCTCACGGACGTAAGAGAATGACTTGCGTTCATAAGGCGAATATAATGAAAATGACTGATGGACTTTTTTTGAATGCTTTCAGAGAAGTTGCAAAAAAGTATCCGGAGATGGAAAGCGACGATATAATTGTTGATAATTGTACTATGCAGCTTGTGCGGGATCCTTCGCGATTTGATTGTCTGGTTCTGCCTAATCTGTACGGAGACATAGTGACTGATCTTTTAGCCGGAATGGTTGGGGGATTAGGATTTGCACCTGGAGCAAATATCGGAGATAATTGTGCGATTTTTGAAGCTGTGCACGGCTCCGCTCCAAAATATGCCGGTCAGAATAAAGTAAACCCCTCAGCAGTGTTGAATTCAGCAATAATGATGCTTAAATGGATAGGGGAGGAAGCGGCAGCGATAAAGATTGATCGTGCTATGCAGGAAGTTTTAGCTGAAGGCAAACATGTCACTTATGATGTGGGAGGTACTGCCGGAACTGACGAATACGCTTCAGCAATAATTGAGAAAATGGAAACCATAATAAAAGAGTCCGGGGAGGGAATATGAACAAAGATAAGAACCCAAATACGCAGCTGGTAGGTGTTGACGTTTACATAATAACAAAGGATGGTATACCTTGTTTTGATTATTACGGCGCGTTTAAATGTGAATTTATATCGAACAGAGGAACAAAAGTTTGGCCTGGATTTGTAAGTCCCGACCTTTTGCTGGTAGATTGGTACAGATGCCGGTTTACGGTAACAGGCGATATAGAAGACGAGGATGTGGATGCGTTTTTGGCAAAGCTCAGCGAAAAATGGCTCTGGTCAGGTGTTCAAAAGCTCTGGCGTTATGACGGCGAGCCGGGATACAGCAAGCCATACTGACCGGATATCAGAAGGTAAAACATAGACTTCAAATAAAAGACTAGTTATTATCGGCTAGACTTTAGAAGTTTTTGGT
>Ga0209103_1000036_pt1 | contig 37082 bp, 32 predicted proteins | sample 4C3metaG_FD_184152 | JGI IMG/M metagenome (GOLD analysis project Ga0209103, IMG submission 184152) | Freshwater bacterial and archeal communities from Indian Creek, Illinois, USA - 4C3 metaG (SPAdes) (version 2) | ecosystem: Environmental > Aquatic > Freshwater > Unclassified | place: USA...
TCGGCCACCGCCGCGATGGCAATGAACACCGCCGCCAAGCCGACCATGCTGTGCATGAAGGCCACCAGCTCGGGCATTTTGGTCATCTCGACGCGCTTGGCCAAGAAGGTGCCGAAGGCCCCGCCGAGCACCAAACCAAACAAGACCCAGCCCAAGCCCTGCGCCGCATTCACCTGCATGTGCTGGGCCATGGTCAGCACCAGGCCGACGGTGGTCAGGATGGCGATGCCCATCCCGGTCATGCCAAACAGGTTGCCGCGGATGGAGGATGTTGGGTGGCTCAAGCCCTTGAGGGCCTGGATGAAGCAGACCGAGGCCACCAGGTACAACAGTACGACCAGATCCATGCTCATTTGGCTTCCCCTTGCGCAGCCGCACCGGCTTTGCGCTCTTTCTTCCTAAACATTTCCAGCATTCGGCGCGTGACCAGAAAGCCGCCAAACACGTTGACCGCCGCCAGCGCCACCGCCAGCACACCCAGGCTCTTGCCTAGGGTGGTTTCAGTCAGCGCCGCTGCCATCATGGCCCCGACGATGATGATGGCCGAAATGGCGTTGGTCACGGCCATGAGCGGCGTGTGCAGCGCCGGTGTGACGTTCCAGACCACGTGGTAGCCGACGTAAATCGCCAGCACGAAGATGATGAGGTTGAAGACCAGTGGGGAGACGGCTTCCATGATGGAAATTCCTTGGGTTTTGTGTGGTTTGGGGCCAACGGCAGCACGGCAGCGGCCGCTTCAGGCCTTGCGGCGCACTTCGCCGCCCTGGGTCATCAGGCAGGCGGCGACGATGTCGTCGTCCAGCGGCACCTGCACGGCGGTGGCGTCTTTGGGCAGCACCAGTTTGAGGAAGTCGAGCACGTTGCGCGCGTACAGCGCCGAACTGTCGGCGGCCACCAAGGCGGGCAGGTTGGTTTCGCCAATCAGGTACACGCCGTGCTTTTGCACCGTGCGCCCGGCTTCGGTGAGCGGGCAGTTGCCGCCGACGCCGCCTTCGCCCTTGCCAGCGGCCAGATCGACGATCACCGAACCCGGCTTCATGCCCTGCACCATGGCCGCGCTGATGAGCTGCGGCGCCGGGCGGCCTGGAATCAAAGCGGTGGAGATCACCACATCGGCCTGCGCCACGCGCTTGGCGACCTCGACCTGCTGGCGCGCCAGCCACGAGGGCGGCATGGGCCGGGCATAGCCGCCCACGCCTTCGGCCGCTTCTTTTTCTTCGGCGGTTTCGTAGGGCACCTCGATGAACTTGGCCCCCAGCGACTCGACTTGCTCCTTCACGCTCGGGCGCACGTCGGAGGCTTCGATCACCGCGCCCAGGCGCTTGGCGGTGGCAATGGCCTGCAAACCGGCCACGCCGACGCCCAGTATGACCACCCGCGCCGCTTTCACGGTGCCGGCTGCGGTCATGAGCATGGGGAACAGGCGCTGGTACTGGTTGGCGGCCAGCAACACCGCCTTGTAGCCGGCGATGTTGGCCTGCGACGACAGCACATCCAGGCTCTGGGCGCGCGTGGTGCGCGGTGCCGCCTCCAGCGCAAAGGCGGTCAGGCCGGCCTGCGCCAAGGCTTGCAGACCGGCAGCATCGAAGGGGTTGAGCATCCCGACCAGGGTGCTGCCAGGCGGCATCAGCGCCAGTTCGGCGGCCGAGGGGCTGCGCACCTTGAGCACCAGCGCGCAGCCCAAGGCGGCCGCCGCATCGACCACCTCGGCCCCGGCCGCCTGGTAGGCGGCGTCGGTGGCGCTGGCGGCCAGACCGGCACCGGCTTGCACCCGCAGCGTGTGGCCTTGGGCCACCAGTTTTTTGACCGTCTCGGGCGTGGCAGCGACCCGGGTTTCGCCTGCCGCGCTTTCGGCGGGTACACCTATCAACATCTGTGACTCCTGCGGTTGGATGTAAAAATTTGTTCTTGCCCGTAGCTTACCGCCATTTTGGTGCATTTCTGCCCCGATGCGGCAACGAAACTGCAAGAAACGCCTACGCGGCCGGGGCTTGCTTGGGCGCGCTGGCGCGCTTTTGTCGCGCCCGGCTTGCCCCGATAATCGAAGCCCGACCAGGCCCTAGCAGGCAGCGCTGGAACCCCTGAGTGACGTTGGGCAGCGCAAACCCAGGCGTTGACCCCAAACCGATCAGCGCCCAATATACACCAGCGGGTATCAACCCCAAGCCCATGGCCATCAAGTCCACCATTTTCAAAGCCAGCCTGCAAATCGCCGACATCGACCACGGCTACTACGCCGACCACGCCCTGACGCTGGCGCGGCACCCGAGCGAGACCGATGCGCGCCTGATGGCGCGGCTGGCGGCGCTGGTGCTCAATGCGCACCTGATCAAGGACTGGTGTGGTGGCGACGCCACGCTAAGCTTTGGCGCCGGTTTGTCGGACCCGCAGGACCCGGACGTGCACCTGAGCGACTTCACCGGCCGCAAGCGGCTCTGGGTGGAAGTGGGGCAACCCGAGACCAAGCCGCTGTCCAAGGCCTGCAGCCAGGCCGATGCGGTGCGCGTCTATGCCTATGGGCCTGCGGCCGAAGTCTGGTGGCAGGGCGCGCAAGGGGCGCTGGCGCGGCTGGAGAAATTGCAAGTCTGGCGCCTGCCCCACACCGAGATGCAGGCGCTGGCGGCCTTGACCGAGCGCAGCATGGCGCTGCAAGCCACGCTGCTCGACGGCGTGCTCACGCTCTCCAGCCCCAACGCCACGGTGGCGCTGGAGCCGCTGCGCTGGCAGTGAGGGCGCCTTAACCCTCCAGCGCCAAGGCCAGCGCCGCCAGCGCCGCCGTTTCGCTGCGCAGCACCCGAGGCCCCAGGCTGACCGGGTCAAAGCCGTTGGCCCGCAGGGCTTGCTCCTCCGCCGCCGCCAGCCCCCCTTCTGGCCCCAGCACCAGGCACAGTGGCCGGGTAAGCGGCTGCACCTGCGCCAGCGCAGCCGACCAAGGCTGGCTGCCGGGTGCCAGCGACAGCACGGCGCGCCAGGGCGCATCTGGCCCTTCAAGCCGCGATGCCGCACCGCCCGCAGAGGGCGGCGCAAGCCCCTCTGTGGGAGGCGGTGCTGCTGCTTGGGCTTGCGCAGCTCCAGCCACAGCTTGCTGCAACCACGGCGACAGCGCTTGCACCGGGTGGATGTGCGGCACCCGGTTGCCGCCGCACTGCTCGCAGGCGCTCACCGCCACCGCCTGCCAGTGCGCCACTTTTTTGCTGGCGCGCTCGGCCTGCAGGCGCAGCACGCTGCGCTCGGTGTGCAGCGGCTGGATGCTGGCCACACCGAGTTCGGTGGCCTTCTCGACCAGCCAGTCCATGCGTTCGTTGGCCGGCATGCCCACGGCCAGATGCACCGGCCGCTGCGGCTCACGCCCACCCGCGCGCAGCGTCTGCACCTGCACCTGGACCCGGCTGCGCCCCATTTGCAGCACCTCGGCCACGCACTCGCCGCCGTGCTCGAAGCCCCCAAACAGCGTCAGCGTGTCGCCCGGCTGCAGGCGCAGCACCTGCACGTGGCGCACGGCGGCTGCGCCCAGATCCAGCGTTTGGCCAGCGTGCAGCGGCTCGGGGTGGTGGATGCGCGGCATGGCGTTGTAAGAGCAAGCAAAGATCAAACGCGGCCGTAGGCGAAACCGCTGGCCCCCTGCCAGCCTTCGACTTCGTCGATCAGGCGCAGCAGCGGCGTCAGTTCGCGGTAGCGCAAGGCGGTGCTGCGGATGTAGTGGATGAAGCGCGGCGCATCGGCGAGGTATTTGGGCTTGCCGTCGCGCAAAGTCAGGCGCGCAAAAATGCCCGCCACTTTGAGGTGCCGCTGCAGCGCCATCCAATCGACCGCACGGTAGAAGCTGCCAAAGTCGCGGCCCCAGTCTTCGAAATCGAGCAAGCCGGTGCGGCGCGCCTGCTCCCAGTAGCGCACCGTCACGTCCAGCACCACGTCTTCGTCCCAGCTTAGGAAGGCGTCGCGCATCAGGCTGGCGATGTCGTAGCTGAGCGGGCCATACACGGCGTCTTGGAAATCGAGCACGCCCAGGCGGCGCTGCGGATCGCGGGCGTCAAAGCCGGCGTGGGGCAGCATCAGGTTGCGCGGCATGTAGTCGCGGTGTACGAAACCCTGCGGGGCCGCCAGGTTGCGCTGCACGATCAGATCGAAAGTCTGCGCCAGCGTCTGCGTCTGCGCCGCCGTGAGCACCCAGCCTTTGTGCCGCCCCAGGTACCAGTCGGGGAACAGTTGCAGCTCGCGCCGCAGCAAGGCGGCGTCGTAAGCGGGCAGCAGGCCCGGCCGGCTGGCTTGCTGCCAGGCCAGCAGGGCGGCGATGGCGTCTTTGAAGCAGGGCAGCGCGGCCTCGGGCTGCTGCGCATCCAGCACCTCAAGCAAGGTCTGGTGGCCCAGGTCGCTCAGCAGCATGAAGCCGAGCTCGGGCTGCCAGGCCAGCACCTCGGGCACGCGCACCCCAGCCTCGCGCAACAAGGCCGCCACTTGCACGAAGGGCCGGCAGTCTTCTTGCGCCGGTGGGGCGTCCATCACGATACGACTGCCGCCGCCGTGGCGATCGAGGCGCAGGTAGCGCCTAAAGCTGGCGTCGGCCGAGGCCAGGCGCAGGCTGGCGGGCACCAGGCCGTGCGCGCTGGCCTGCTCGGTCAGCCAGCGCTCAAAGGCCGCGGCGCGCGCCGGATCGCTCCACGGCACGGGTTCCCGCGCCACCTCCGCGCTGGTCTGCTGGGCGGCCGAGGATGGGGCAGCGGAGTTGGCAATGGCCGAGGCACCTGCCTGATTGGGGCCTGTGGCGTCGGCCGTGGCCGTGGCTTCGGTGGCTTCGGTGGCTTCGGTGGCAGCGTTGGCTGGGGTGGCGGCGTTGGCGGGAGCGGGTACAGCGTTCATGGCAGGCCTGTGGGCGGCGCGCAGGGCAGCGCGATGAAAGAGAACACCGGAGAGGCAGCCGCGCGCCAGGCACCGGCGCTGCGGTGCAGTCGGTGCAGTCGGTGCAGCCGGTGTATGCGGCCAAAAAATACCGAATAACAATCCCGGATAATGGGCCTTGATTCTACGCACTGCCTCAAGACCAAGCCAACTCAGTGCGTGGCCCCCGATTTTTCCCACCATGCCCGCTCGCTCGCATCCTTTGCGCCCACCTGCCACCCCTTGCGCTGCGCTGCCGTCTGCGGCGGCCGCTGCTTGGGCTGCGCCCGGTGCCTCTAGGGTGCCACTGCCCAGTCTGCGGCGGCTGCCCCTGGCTTGCGCCTGCCTGCTGGCCTGCGCGGCGGCACCGGCGCTGGCGCAGCACGCCCCCACCGCGCCCGCGCTGGAGCTGCAGATCAGCGAACGCTTGCTCGACACCCTGCCTGCCGCCGCGCGGGAGCAGGCACCGCTGCTGCTGGAAGGCGAACGCCTCACGGGCCGCCAAGGCGAGGAGCTGCAGATCGAGGGCGCGGCCACGCTGCGCCGCCACGATCTGGTGCTGCGCGCCGATCAACTGCGCTACCAGCACGGCACCGACACCGTCACTGCGCAAGGCAATGTGCGCATCAACCACCTGGGCGACGTGTTTGAGGGGCCCGCGCTGCAGTTGCAAGTCGAGAGCCGAATCGGCCATTTCGAGACCCCGCGCTTTTCCTTTTTGCGCTCCGGTGGGCACGGCCAAGCCAGCCGGATCGACTTTGCAGGCCCGGATCGCACCGTGGCGCACCAGGTGCGCTACACCACCTGCCCGCGCCCGGCCGATTCCGGCTGGCAGCCCGACTGGTACCTGAGCGCCGACCGGATCGTATTCGACCAAGCCGACGACAGCGGCACCGCCACCGCCGCCGTGCTCAAGTTTCAGGGTTTGCCGATCCTGGCCGCGCCGTGGATCAGCTTCCCGCTCTCGGACCGGCGCAAATCCGGGCTGCTGGCCCCGACCTTCAACCTCGACAATGTCAGCGGTGTCGAGATCACCCTGCCCTACTACTTCAACCTGGCGCCGAACCGCGACGCCACCCTGTTCCCGACCCTGATGAGCGATCGCGGGATCGACCTGGCGGGCGAGTTTCGCTACCTGGAGCGCCGCTACGCCGGGCAGGTGCGTGCCGCCTTCATGCCCGACGACCGCCTGCGCAACGCCGACCGCTGGGGCCTGTCGCTGCAGCACCAACACCTGCTGCCCGACTTCGGCGGCCTGAGCGCGCCCAGCTTGCGGCTGGACCTCAACCGCGTCAGCGACGACCACTACTGGCGCGACTTCCCGCGCACCAGCACCTCGCTCACGACGCGCTTGCTGCGCAACGACGTGGTGCTCAACGCGCAGCGCGGCAACTGGGCCTTCAACGCCGGGGCCTACACCTGGCAGACGCTGCAAGACCTGGAAGCACCGATCAGCGCGCCCTACGACCGCTTGCCCAGCGTGGCCGCCCACTACCGCAGCGGCCCCTTTTCCTGGGCCGGGCTGGGCGGCTGGAGCGCCGACTTCCTGACCGAAGCCACGCATTTCAGCACCGATCGCCAGCCCGTGGTGGGTGCCTTGAACCAGCGCACCGATGTGAACGGAACGCGCTGGCTTGGGGTGTTGAATCTGAGCCACACCTGGCAGACCCCCGGCTGGCATCTGCGCCCCGGGCTGCAACTGCATGCGCGCCAGTACCAGTTGGAGCACGCGGTGGGGCCGCTGGGCCAGCGCCGCCGCAACCCGGGGCTGCTCATTCCCACCGCCACGCTCGATGCCGGCCTGGTGCTGGAGCGCGAGACCGGCTACTTTGGCCGCGCCGTGCTGCAAACGCTGGAGCCGCGCGCTTTACTGACGCACACCCCGTACCGGCGCCAGGGCTATCTGCCGGTCTATGACAGCTCGGCCTTCGACTTCAACCTGAGCTCGATTTTTGCGCCCAACCCCTTTGGCGGCCACGACCGCATCGCCGACCTGAGCGCGCTCACACTGGGTGCGACCACGCGCCTGCTGGACCCGGCCAGCGGCAGCGAATGGGCCAGCCTGAGCGTGGCACAGCGGCTGCGGCTGCGCGACCAGCAGGTGCTGCTGCCGGGCCAGTTGCCGATCTCTGAGGGCTTGAGCGACATGCTGTTCAGCGCCAGCCTCAATTGGGTGCCCGAATGGGGTTTTCACGGCACCATGCAATACAACCCCGTGCGCCGCGTGAGCGAACGCACCACCTTGTCGGCGCGCTACAGCCCGGGCGATTACCGGGTGCTCAACCTGGCCTACCGCGTGCAGCGCGGCACCAGCGAGCAAATCGACTTCGGCTGGCAGTGGCCGCTGAGCGACCTGCGCAGCGGGCCGCGCACCGAGGCGCTCGGTCCGGGGCGCGGCCTGGGGCCGGGGCATTGGTACAGCGTGGGCCGGATCAACTACAGCTTCACCGACGACCGCATCGTCGATCTGATCGCCGGTTTCGAGTACGACTCCGGTTGCTGGATCGGCCGCATCGTGATCGAGCGCCTGCAACAAAGCCGCACCCAGGCCAATCAACGCATTTTGTTTCAATTGGAGTTGACCGGTTTTGCCCGAATCGGAACCAACCCCTTGCAAGTGCTGCAAGACAACATCCCGCGCTACCAACTGCTGCGCCAACAGATCAACCCACCGAGCCGCTTCCAGCGCCATGACTAAACCCCACCGCCCCCGTTTTGCCTCGGCCCGTTTTCTCGGCCTGACGCTGGCCTTGGCCCCTGTGCTCGGCCTGGCGCAGGGCCTGCCCGCCGCGACCGCGCCCGCCGTGGCCGCGCCCGCAGCCAGCCCGGCCGCCGTGGCGCGCGATCTCAACCGCGTCGTCGCGCTGGTCAATTCGGAGCCGATCACGGCGCGCGAGCTGCGCACCCGCATCGAGCGGATTCAGGCCGCCCCAGGTGCCAACCTGCCGCCGGCAGCGGAGCTGGAACGCCAGGTGCTGGAGGCGCTGATCGTCGAGCGCACCCAGATCCAGTGGGCGCGCGCCTCCGGCATCCGCATCGACGCCGCCTCCCTGGCCGATGCCGAGGCCACGGTGGCACGGCAAAACGGCGTCACGGTGGCGCAACTGCACCAGCGCTTGCAGGCCGACGGCCTGAGCCTGAGCGGTTTTAGATCCAATCTGGAAAACGAGCTGCTGCTGCAGCGCGTGCGCGAGCGCGAAGTGGCGGCGCGGGTGCGCATCAGCGAAATCGAAATCGACGCCTACCTGCGCCAGCACGGCAGCGCGGCGGCACTGGCGCAGACGGCGCTGCACCTGGCGCAAATCGTGCTCGCCCTGCCCGAGGGAGCCGACGCCGCCACGGTGGCCGAGCGCCAGACCCAGGCGGCCGACTTGTTGCGCCGCGCCCGCGCCGGCGAGGACTTCGCCGCCTTGGCGCGCCAGCACTCCGACGGCCCCGAGCGCGCCGCCGGTGGCCAGATGGGCCTGCGCAGCGCCGACCGCTACCCGACCCTGTTCGTTGAGGCGGTGCGGGGCCAGCCACGCGGCGCGCTGCTGGGGCCGCTGCGCAGCGGGGCCGGTTTTCACGTGCTGCAAGTGCTGGAACAGCGCAACCTCAACCTGCCGCCCACGCACCAGACGCAGACGCGCGCACGCCACATCCTGTTGCGCCCGACCCACGCCGCCGAGGAAGCCGCCGCCCTGCAGCGCATGGCCGAGTGGCGCGCGCGCCTGGTCGCTGGCACGGCGCGCTTCGAGGATTTGGCGCGCGAGCACAGCCAAGACGGCTCTGCCCCCCAGGGTGGCGATTTGGGCTGGGCCAGCCCAGGCCAGTTTGTGGCCGAGTTCGAGCAAACCATGAACCGGCTCGCGCCCGGTGAAGTCTCGGCGCCGCTGCGTTCGCGCTTTGGCTTGCACCTGATCGAGGTGCAGCAACGGCGCGAGGTCGAGACCAGCGCCCTGGAGCGGCGCAACTGGGTGCGCGCGCGCTTGCGCGAACAGCGCAGCGAGCAGGCCTACGAGGACTGGGCGCGCGAGTTGCGCGCTCGCGCCTACGTCGAACTGCGGCCCAACGGTGGCTAAGCATCCTCCTTTGCGCCCGCGGCCCACGGCCACGCTCGGCGGGCACCAGGCGCGCAAGCGTTTTGGTCAAAATTTCTTGTCGGATCGGGCCATCATCGAGGCGCTGGTGGACACCATCGCGCCGCGCCCTGGACAGGCCATGGTCGAGATCGGGCCTGGGCTGGGGGCGCTGACGCAGCCGCTGGTCGAGCGCCTAGCAGCCTGTCGGGCTTGGGCCGCTGCGGTCGATTTGCAGCCGACGACTCCCAAGTCCGACAGGCTGCCAAGCGCCCTGACGGTGATCGAGCTGGACCGCGACCTGGCGCAGCGCCTGCGCGCCCAGCCGCAGTTGCGCGTGATCGAAGCCGATGTGCTGCGCGTGGACTTCGCCGCCTTGGCCGCCGACTGGCCGACTGGCACTGGCCTGTTGGCTCAGACGGGGCTGCCTGAAGCCCAGGCAGCGCCTGCGCAGCAGCAGCAGCGGCTGCGCATCGTCGGCAACCTGCCCTACAACATCTCCAGCCCGATTTTGTTTCACCTGCTGCCCTGCGCCGAGCGGGTGCAAGACCAGCACTTCATGCTGCAGCAAGAGGTGGTCGCGCGCATGGTTGCCGCTCCCTGCAGCGCCGACTACGGCCGCCTGAGCGTGATGCTGCAGTGGCGCTATGCGATGGAGCAGGTGCTGCGCGTTCCGCCGCAGAGCTTCACCCCCGCCCCACGGGTTGACAGCGCAGTGGTGCGCATGGTGCCGCTGGCGCAACCCGCTGCGCTGCACCTGCCCACGCTGGAAAACCTGGTGCGGGTGGCGTTTTCACAGCGGCGCAAGCTGCTGCGCCACAGCCTGGGGCGTTGGCTCGACGAGCAAGGCTACAGCGGGCACTTTGATGTGCAGCGCCGCGCCGAAGAAGTGCCGGTGTCGCAGTATCTGGAGTTGGCGCAGGCGCTGGGGGTGCCAGATGGTGCCCGCGCCAGCACCACCTAACCCGCCCGCAGCCGCGCGCGCTCGCACAGCCAAGGCTCAGGCCGCCGACAACCAGTAACCGGCGTTGAACGGGCTGCTCATGCGCAGCGCTTGCGGGCTCACATCGACCAACTTATCGGTCAAAAGCACCTCGTCGCTGGATTGCAGATCGACCGCCTTGGGCGCACGCGCCACCGAGAAGGAGTAAAAGCAGCGAAACGGCACCTTGCGCTCGCCCCAGTACTCGGCCACGTCGCGGAAAATGTCGAGCAACTGCTCGCGCGCTTCCTTGTCGAACTTCGGGCCGGTGGGAATGTGCTCCAGCACCACCACGAAACCGCTCGGCACGCCAAGCTTGTGCAGCACATCGGTCAGGCGGTCGTGGAGGGCATCGAAGCTCTTGGCGTTTTGCGCCGGCAAACCCGGCTGCTGGCCGACGAGGTCGAGCACGTCTTGGCGGCTCAAGGCCCCGGCCAGGTCGGCGTACATGAATTGGTGCCCGAGTTGCTCGGCAGCAGCGCGCAGGTCTTTGACCGTGTGGGCGCGAATCGATTGCACGATATTGGTTCGCACGTGACGAAGTGGAGTGTCCATCTCGGCGGAATTTCCCGTATGAAGTGTTAGAAAAGGCAGACACGGGCCAAGGCTTGGCGGCGGCGATCAGGAACACGCGCCCTATCCAAAAACCTCAGCCTCTAGGTGCTTGGTTTGAAACCAAGTGGACGATTTTGCCCGAATTGGCCCAAAAAAGCAAGCGAAATCCCGCCAAGCCCCAAGGAGGATCAGCAAAACCCGCGCCGTGCGGGCTGCTGCAGAGCCACCAAGGGGCCATGCGCCTTACAGGCTAGGCCTCAACAGCGGGCACCGCACGCGGCCCCACATTGGCCTCGGCCACGCACAGCGCCGTCATGTTGACGATGCGCCGCACCGTGGCGCTGGCGGTGAGCACATGCACCGGCTTGGCCACCCCGAGCAGCATCGGCCCGACAGCGATGCCGCCACCCGCGGCGGTCTTGAGCAGGTTGTAAGAAATGTTGGCGGCATCGACATTGGGCAGCACCAGCAGGTTGGCCTCGCCTTCGAGCGCGTTGCGCGGCATCAGGCGCGTGCGCGCGGCGGCATCCAGCGCCACATCGCCGTGCATCTCGCCCTCTACTTCCAGCCACGGGGCGTGCGCGCGCAGCAGCTCCAGCACGCGGCGCATCTTGAGCGCCGAGGGCTGGTCGGAGGAGCCAAAGTTGGAGTGCGACAGCAGCGCCACCTTGGGCGTGATGCCAAAGCGCTGCATCTTGCGCGCCGCCATCTGGGTGATTTCGGCCAGTTGCTCGGCGCTCGGGTCGTAGTTGATGTGGGTATCGACCATGAACACCTGGCGCCCAGGCAGCATGAGCGCGTTCATGGCGGCGTAGCAACTGGCGTGCGGGCGCTTGCCTATCACCTGGTCGATGTAGTGCATGTGGATCTGCGGCGTGCCCCAGGTGCCGCAGATCAGCCCGTGTACATCGCCCCGGCGCAGCAGCATGGCTCCGATCAGCGTCAGGCGGCGGCGCATTTCGATTTTGGCGATCTGCTCGGTGACGCCACGGCGCTCGAGCAACTGGTGGTAGGTTTGCCACAGCTCGCGGTAGCGCTCGTCTTGCTCGATGTTGACCACATCGAGATCGCGCCCGGCTTGCAGGCGCAGGCCAAACTTCTCGATGCGCTGCCCGATCACGGCCGGGCGCCCGATCAGCGTCGGCCGCGCCAGCCCCTCATCGACCAAAATCTGGCAGGCGCGCAACACGCGCTCCTCTTCGCCCTCGGCAAAAGCAATGCGCTTGTGCTGCGCCTGTTTGGCAATCGCATACACCGGCTTCATGATGGTGCCGGAGGCAAAGACGAAGCTCTGCAACTTCTCGCGGTAGGCCTCGAGGTCGGCGATCGGGCGCAGCGCCACGCCCGAACGCGCGGCCGCTTCGGCCACCGCCGGCGCGATCTTGATCATCAGGCGCGGATCGAAGGGCTTGGGGATCAGGTACTGCGGGCCAAAGGACAACTGCTCGCCCACGTAGGCGGCGGCCACCACCTCGCTTTGCTCGGCCTGGGCCAGTTCGGCGATGGCGTGCACGGCGGCGAGCTCCATCTCGTCGCTGATGGTGCGCGCGCCCGCGTCGAGCGCGCCACGAAAGATGTAGGGAAAGCACAGGACGTTGTTGACCTGGTTCGGGTAGTCGCTGCGCCCAGTGGCCATGATGGCATCGGAGCGCACCGCCAGCACTTCATCGGGCAGGATTTCGGGCGTTGGGTTGGCCAGCGCAAAAATCAGCGGTCGCGCTGCCATGGCACGCACCATCTTGGGTTTGAGCACGCCACCGGCAGAGAGGCCCAAAAACACGTCGGCACCCGCTATCACTTCGGCCAGCTTGCGCTGCGCGGTCGGCTGGGCAAACTGGGCTTTGTCGGGGTCCATCAGCTCGGATCGGCCCTCATAGACCACGCCGGCCAAGTCGGTGACCCAGATGTTTTGGCGCGGCAGGCCGAGCTTGAGCAGCAGCCCCAAGCAGGCCAGCGCCGCCGCCCCAGCGCCGGAGGTGACGAGCTTGATTTCGTCGATGCGCTTGCCCACCACTTTGAGCCCGTTGAGCAGCGCCGCCCCGACCACGATGGCGGTGCCGTGCTGGTCGTCGTGAAACACCGGGATTTGCATGCGCTCGCGCAAGCGCCGTTCGACATAAAAACAGTCCGGGGCCTTGATGTCTTCGAGGTTGATGCCGCCAAAGGTGGGCTCCAGCGCGGCGATGATTTCGACCAAGCGCTCCGGGTCTTTTTCGTTGATTTCGAGGTCGAACACGTCGATGTCGGCGAACTTTTTGAACAGCACGCCCTTGCCTTCCATCACCGGCTTGGCCGCCAGCGGCCCGATGTCGCCCAGCCCCAGCACCGCCGTGCCGTTGGTGATCACGGCCACCAAGTTGCCGCGGCTGGTGTATTTGTAGGCATTGACCGGATCGGCCACGATCTCCTCGCACGGTGCCGCCACCCCGGGCGAGTAGGCCAGCGCCAAGTCGTGCTGGTTGGTGAGTTGCTTGGTGGCGCGAATCGCCACCTTGCCGGGCGTCGGGAATTCGTGGTATTTGAGTGCGGCACGGCGCAGTTCGGCGCGTTGGTCTGCGGATTTGGGTGGCATGATGACTGGTTTTGTCTTGTGAAAGAAGCGACTCGGTCGGGCCGGGCGGGCGGGCAGATGCATTGTAGGACGGCGACACAGTCGGCGCTGGGGCACCAGCAGCCCTTGCAGTGCAATCAACCCGCAGGCAGGGTGTGCAGCGGCAGATCATGCGCCGCAGCCAGTTGCTCCAACTGCTCGCAGGTGCGTGGGGCCAGGAAGGCCGCCACCGCCAAGTGTGCCGCCGCGCTGCCCCAGTCTGGGGCCGGAGCGGCTGCGCCCAAGCCCACCAACTGCGCCAGCGTGGCGGCAAAGTGCGGCTCCAGCGCCGCCAGCGCCACCCGGCCATCCAGACAGGGGTAGATTCGGTAAGCGGCGTGGCCGCCTCCCAGCAGGGCACCTTCTGGCGTCAAGCCCCACTGCCGCGGCAAGGCCAGCCATTGTGCGGCCTCGGTGAGTGCCACTTCGCGGTGCGCACCGCTGCCGCTGCGCTGGCGCTGCGCCAGCACCTGCAGCACCGCCTCGCTGGCCAGCAGGGCACCGGCCATGTCGGCCAGCAGGCTCACCGGCATCTGCAAACCCGACACCAGCCCGGCCTCGGCCTGGTAGCTCAAATCGTGGCCGGGCTCATCGGCGCGCGCACCCGCTGCCCCGACGATGGCCACGGTACACAAGGCCGGGTAGCGCAAGAGCAAGGTCTCGGTATCGAGCCCGAGCCGGCGCAGGGCGGCGGGCCTAAAGGAGGTGAGCAACACGTCGGCGCGCGCCAGCAGGGCGTGCAAGCGCCGCTGCCCGATCGCGCTTTTCAAATCCAGCGTAGTCTGCCAAATGCCCTGGCAAAGCTGCTGCTGCGCCTGCGGGCTGTAGTGCGCCATGGGGTCGCCGCTGGGCGGCAGCACCTGGGTACAGCGCGCGCCCATGGCGTGCAGGCGCTGCAAGGCCGCCGGCCCGGGCAGATTGAGCGCCAGACTGAGCAGGCGGGTGCCCTGCAAGGCTTTGAATTTTTGGCTACCGGGCACGGCGCGGCGTCAAAGCGGCTCGTGGCCGGGTTTCCACTTGATGTTGCAACCCAGGCTGGGGCGCTGCTCAGCCGCCGGAGCGCGCCCAGCCAGCACGGCCTCGATGGCGGCGCGCAAGTCCTGGCCGGTGACCGGCACCCCGTTGCCGGGACGGGCGTCGTCGAACTGGCCGCGATAGACCAAGCGGTGCGCCGCGTCGTAGAGAAAAAAATCGGGCGTGCAGGCGGCTTGGTAAGCCTGTGCCACCGCCTGGGTTTCGTCGTACAGGTAGGGAAATGCAAAACCCATGCGCTGCGCCAGTTGCGCCATGCGATCAGGCGCATCGTCCGGATAGCGCGCCACGTCGTTGGCGTTGATCGCCACCACCGCCAAACCCTGGGCCTGGTAGTGGTTCGTCATGCGCACCAGCTCGTCTAGGATGTGCAGCACGAAGGGGCAGTGGTTGCACGTAAACAGCACCAACAGCGGCTGGCCGCTGAAATTTGCCAACCGTACCTGCTGCCCGGTGAGGGGCTCGGGCAAGGAGAAATCGGGCGCGGCGCTGCCCAGCGTGCGCATGGAGGAGGGGGTGCGGGCCATGGTGTGGTGTGATGGGGTGAAAGTTGCTGGGGTGCGGCAGTTATGCAACAAGCTCGATGTATTCAACCTGGCTGGTGCCGTCTGGGATGGCCAAGCCGTCAGCGCGCATGCCTTCGAGGTGCAAGGCGATGGCCTCGCGCAGCTCGGCTTCGACTTCGGCAACAGTCGCTCCCGTGGCGACGCAACCCGGCAGATCGGGAACATAAGCCGAGTAGTTGGCTGCGGCCTTTTCAATGACGATGGCGTAACGCATAGGTCCTCACAATTTCAAATCAGCCTGCTTGCGAATGCTGTTCAAGGTGCCAGGTGCCACTTGGAGCAATCGAAGGACTTCGCTGACCTTCATGGAGGAAAGATACCACAAGCCTCAATACACCGAGGCCTGCCCCGGTGGCCGACTCTTGAAGCGCCGGTGCAGCCAGTGGTACTGGCCCGGGGTCTGGCGCACGGCGGATTCGAGCGTGGCGTTCATGCGCTGCGCGTCGGCGGCGTCGTCGCCACTGGGGAAATCAGTCCAAACGGGCGAAACTTCAAGCCGGTAGCCGCTGGGCGTCATGCGGCAAAACAGGCTGGCCACGGGGGCCTGCGCGGCGCTGGCGTAGCGCGACAGCGCCGTCACGGTGGCGGTCGGCACGCCAAAGAAGGGCACGAAAACGGCGTTGTTCGGGCCTAGGTCCATGTCGGGCAGCAGCATCAAGGCGGCCCCGTCGTGCAGGCCGCGCAACACCGGGCGGATGCTCTCGCGGCGCGAGACCAGGCGCGGCGCACCGAAACGCCCGCGCCCAAGGTTTACCCAGCGCTCCAGCCAGGGCCGCTTTTGCGGCGCATAGACCGTGATCCAGGGGCGCTCGACTTCGAGCGTGATGCGCGTCCAGCAGGCGTCGAGGCCGCTGAAGTGCGGCGCGAAATACACCATCGGGCCGGGGCGCTGCAGCACCTGCTGCGGGTCGTCGAGCCGCACCCGCTGGCGCACCAGCGCCGCGCTGCCGTGCCAGAGCCAGACCCGGTCCAGCGCCGATTGCGCCAAGTGCCTAAAGGCCTGCCAAACCCAGCGCCGCCGCTGCCACGGCGTGGCCTCGGGGAAACACAGTTGCAGGTTGCGCTGGGCGATCTGGCGCCGCCGCTTGGCCAGCAGCCACAACAGCAGCGCCACCAAGGCCCCGAGCGCGCGCCACAGCGGCAAGGGCAGGTGCGCCAGCGCACGCAGCCACAGCGGGCCTGGCGGCGCTGGCGCGGTCGGATCGGAACTTGTTGGCACAGAAGACGGCTCAGGTGTCGGCACGGATGTCGGGGTGGGCGTCGCTGTGGGTAGGGTGCGCAGGGCCGGGCATCGCAACCACCGCCCGGCTCAAAGCAGCGGGCTGTCGATGCGCAGCCAAGTGGTTTTGAGCTCGGTGTATTTGTCGAAGGCGTGCAGCGATTTGTCGCGCCCCATGCCGCTTTGCTTGTAGCCGCCAAAGGGCACGGTGATGTCGTCCTCGTCGTACTGGTTGACGTGGATGGTGCCCGCGCGCAGCGCCCGCGCCACGCCGTGGGCGCGGTTGATGTCGCGGCTCCAGACCGAGGCCTGCAAGCCGTAGATGCTGTCGTTGGCCAGCCGCACCGCTTCGGCGGCGTCGGCAAAACGCAGCACCGCCAGCACCGGGCCAAAAATTTCTTCGCGTGCGATGCGCATGTGGCTGCGCACGCCGCCAAAAATCGTGGGCTGCAGGTAGCAGCCGCCCGGCACCGGGTGTACGCGCTGGCCACCAGCAAGCAACTGCGCGCCTTCGCGCTGGCCCAGTTCGATGTAACGCAGCACGGACTCGGTTTGCGCCTCATCCACCAAGGCACCCTGCACCGTTTGTGGCAACAGCGGGTGCGCGGGCTGAAACTGCGGCAGCAGTTCGAGCGCACGCGCCACGAAGGCGTCGTGGATGGCATCGTGCAGCAGCAGCCGGGTGGGCGCGTTGCAGCTCTGGCCGCAGTTGAAGAACACGCTGCCCACCACCGCTTGCACCGCCCGCTCCAAGTCGGGGCAGTCGTCAAAGACGATGAAGGGCGACTTGCCGCCCAGCTCGGTCCAGGCGCGCTTGAGGTTGCTCTGCCCGGCCATGATGTGGATCTGCTTGCCCACGCGGGTGCTGCCGGTGAAAGCGATGCAATCCACATCGGGGTGCAGCGCCAGCGGTGCCCCGGCCTCGGGGCCGTAGCCCGGCACCACGTTGAGCACCCCGGCTGGCAGGCCCGCTTGCAGCCCGAGTTCGGCCAGCCGCAGCGCGCTGAAAGGCGATTTTTCGCTGGGCTTGAGCACCACCGCGTTGCCCGCCGCCAGCGCCGGAGCCACTTTCCAGACCGCCATCAGCAGCGGATAGTTCCAGGGCACGATCACGCCCACCACCCCGACTGGCTCGCGCTGGATCAGGGCCAGCGCGTTGGCCGGCGTGGGCGCGATCTGGTCATAGACCTTGTCGGTGGCCTCGCCGAACCAGCGCAGGCAGTTGGCGGCCCCGGCCACGTCCACGCCCTTGGCAAACTGCAGCGGCTTGCCCATGTCCAGGGTTTCGATCAGGGCCAGCTCGTCGGCGTGCTGCAGCAGCAGCTCGGCCCAGCGCAGCAGCACCCGCTTGCGCTTGGCCGGGGCCTGGCCAGACCAGCGCCGGTCTTCGAAGGCTGCCCGGGCCGCCGCCACCGCCGCGGCTATGTCGGCCGCCGCACCGCGCGCCACCTCGGGCAGCACGCGGCCGTCTATGGGCGAGGTCTTGCTGAAGGTGGCCCCATCCAGCGCCGCCACGCGCTGGCCAGCGATGAAGGCGCGCCCGTCTAGGGCCTGCAGGGCCTTCAAAGCGTCCAGTGGCCAGGTCTGGGCTGCTGGGGCGGCGGCGCTAGGGGCGGTCGGGTTCATGGGTAGGTCTCCAAAATCAGGCCGGTCGGCAAATGGGGCTTGAGGCAGGGGAATTGAAGCACAGGGCTAGGGCGGCGCACAGCGGACAGCCGCGCCACAGCCCGCGCTCAAGCGCCACCGCGCAGCGCCTGCGCCATCTCGCGCTGGCGTTTGCGCGTCGAGCGCGCCACCCACAGCGCGTAGCTCACCACGAACAGCGTCACGGTGAGGATGAGCAGCGTGGCGGCGGCGTAGATGGTCGGGTTGATGCCGCGCACGGCGTAGTTGAAAATCACCTGCGGCAGCGTGCTCACCCCAGGACCGGAGAGGAACAGGGTGATCACCACGTCGTCGAACGAGAGCGTGAAGGCCAGCAAAAAAGCCGCCAAAATGGCGGGCGCGATATTGGGCAGCGTGACCAGAAAAAACACCTGGTGCGGGCGCGCCCCGAGGTCCATCGCCGCTTCCTCGATGCTGCGGTCCACCTCTTGCAGGCGCGACTGCACCACCACCATGGCAAAAGCCATGCCGAGCAAGGTGTGGCCGATGATGATGGTGATCAGGCCGCGCTCGGGGCCGCCGAACACGTTTTGCGCCCCCACCATCAGCAGCAACAGCGACAGGCCGATGATCACCTCGGGCATCACCATCGGTGCCGTGGCCATGCCGGAAAACACGGTGCGGCCCCAAAAACGCTGGTAGCGCACCAGCACGAAGGCGCAAAAAGTGCCCAGCACCGCCGCCAGCAAGCCGGTCACGAAAGCCACCTGCAAGGAAACGATGAAGCCCTCCACGATGCGCGTATCGGCCAGCAGCGCCTCGTACCAGCGCAGCGAAAAACCGGTGAACACCGCGTGCTGGCGCGTGCTGTTGAAAGAAAACAGGATCATGAACGCCAGCGGGGCGTACAAAAACAGGAACACCAGCGCCAGCCAGACTTTGCCCAGGTGTTTGTTGAGCCAATTCGTCATGATGGATAGGGCTCCTGGGTGTCAGCGCCCGTCGGCGCTGTCGCGCACGCCGTAGCGGAAGTAGAGCATCATGGGCACGAGGATGAGCACCAGCATCAGCACCGCCAGTGCCGCCGCGCGCGGCCAGTTGTTGGCGATGAACATCTCGTCCCAGACCACGCGCCCGATCATGAGGTTGTCGGCCCCGCCCAGCAGCGAAGGCACCACGAACTCGCCCATCGAGGGAATGAAGACCAGCATCATGCCGGCGATGATGCCGGGCTTGGACAGCGGCACCGTGATCAGCCAAAAGGCCTTGAAGGGCGAGGCCCCGAGGTCGTAGGCCGCTTCCAGCAGTCGAAAATCCATCTTCACCAGATTGGCGTAGAGCGGCAACACCATGAAGGGCAGATAGACATAGACCATGCCGATCAGCATGGAAAAATCGGTGTAGAGCAGGCGCAGCGGCTCCTCGGTCACGCCGACCCAAATCAAAAACTGATTCAGCACGCCAAAATCGCTCAAAATGCCCTTCCAGGCAAAGACGCGCAGCATGAACGAGGTCCAAAACGGCAGCATCAGCATCATCAGCAGGATCAGCCGGGTTTCGGGCGCGCTGCGGGCGATGAAGTAAGCAAAGGGGTAGCCAATCACCAGGCACAGCAGCGCCGTGATGAGCGCATAGACGATCGAGCGCAGGTAGGATTCGACGTACAGGGTCTGGAACAGCGCGCCATCCGGGCCGGTGCGGAAAATGCTCCAGTAGTTCTCGAACTTGAGCAGCAGCACACCTTGCTCGGCGTCCCAGAGCGGCTGAAACGGGTGAACCTCGTTGCCCATATCGACAAAACTGATGTACAGCAATATCAAAAAAGGCAAAAAGAAGAAGATCAGCAGCCAGGCATAGGGCACGCCGATGACGAAGCGCCGGCCGGGCATGGACAGTTGAAAGGGCTTGGCCACGATGGTTCGCTTCTGAAACGGCGCTCAGTCGCGCAGCACCACGCCGGCGCGGTTGCTCCACCAGAAAAAGACTTCGTCTTCCCAGGTGATGTCGGACAGGTCGTGGCGGGTGGTGTTGGGCTCGGTGATCTTGATTTTCTGGCCGTTGCTGGCTTGCACCAGAAAGCTGTTGTAGGAGCCGAAGTAGGCGATTTCCTTGACCCGGCCGCTAAACAGGTTGCCATCCACGCCGCTCGGGCGGGTTTTGGAGATTTCAATTTTCTCGGGCCGCACCGCCACCGCCACCGGCATGTTCAGCGCACCGCTGACGCCGTGCCCGATCTGGACCTCGCCGATCGCGGTTTGCACCGCGCAGTGGTCGATCTCATCGACGCTCAGGTGGCCGTCGAACAGGTTCACGTTGCCAATGAAGTCGGCCACGAAGCGGTTCACGGGAAACTCGTAAATGTCCTGCGGGGCACCGACTTGCAGCACCCGGCCCTTGCTCATGACGGCAATGCGGCGGGCCATGATCATGGCCTCTTCCTGGTCGTGCGTGACCATGACGCAGGTCACGCCCACTTTTTCGATGATGTTGACGAGCTCGAACTGGGTCTGCTCGCGCAGCTTTTTGTCCAGCGCCCCCAGCGGTTCGTCGAGCAGCAGCAGCTTGGGCCGTTTGGCCAGGCTGCGCGCCAGCGCCACGCGCTGCTGTTGCCCGCCCGAGAGCTGGTGCGGCTTGCGCCGGGCGTAGTCGCCTAACTGCACCAGATCCAGCATTTCACCCACGCGGCGCTTGAGTTCGTCTTTGGGGCAACCCTCGCGCTTCAAGCCAAAAGCCACGTTTTCCCAGATGTCCAGGTGCGGAAAGAGCGCGTAGCTCTGGAACATCATGTTGATCGGGCGCTCGTAGGGCGGCATCTGGGCCACGTCCTGGCCGCCGAGCAAAATGCGCCCCGAAGTGGGCTTCTCGAACCCGGCCAACATGCGCAGCAGGGTCGATTTGCCGCAGCCCGAGCTGCCCAGCAGGGCAAAAATCTCGCCTTGCTCAATCGAGAGCGACACCTCATCGACGGCCAACGCCTCGTCAAAGCGCTTGACCACTTTTTCGGTGACCAAAAATCCTTCTTTGCCTACGTCTGGGAGCATGTGCGCGCCTCGGTCTGCCCTGTACAAGATGGAAGGCCGCCGCACCCCAAACGGGGCGCCAGCGGCCTGTGAATGGTGAACGGTGAACCGGGCTCTACCCAGCCAACCTTTGCAGGGGTTGCGTGGGGCTGGATGGGCGCCGGTCAGTCCCCGCTCAGCGGCCTTGCTTGAAGCTATTGTAGGCGGTGGCCATGGCTTCACGCGCCTCGTTGGTGAGGCTGCCGGGCTGGATCATGCGCGCCATGTGCTCGGGCGGCACCATGATGGTGGGGTTGTTGGCGATCTCGGGCTTGATCTTGGGCACAGCGGCCAGGTTGCCGGTGGGGAAGTTCATCTCGTTGGCCATGCGCGCGGCGTTTTCCGGGCGCAGGAAGAAGTTGATGAAGGTGTGCGCGTTGCCGGGGTGGCGCGCATCGCGGGTGATGGCCATGGTGTCGATGAAGATCAGCCCGCCGGTGCTGGGCAGCAGCGCTTCGAGCACGTCGGTGTTGCCCATTTCACGCGCCCGGTTGGCGGCGATGTTGATGTCGCCCGACCAGCCCAGCACCACGCAAGCCTGGCCGCCAGCGAAGGTGTCGATCATGGTGGAGGTGAAGATGCGGATGTGCGGGCGCACCGTGAGCAGCATCTCCAGCGCGGCCTGGTAGTCGGCGGGGTTGTTGGAGTAGGCGTCGCGGCCGATGAAGTGCAGCGCCGGCGGGATGATCTCGGACGGCGCATCGAGGAAGGCGATGCCGCAGCGCTGCGCCAGCGCGGTGTATTTGGGGTTGAACACCAGCTCCCAGGCGTTGGCGGGCATGGGCGTGTTGCCCAGTGCGCGCTCGAGGCGGGTGCGGTTGATGCCCACGGTGGTAAAACCCCAGGCCCACGGCACCAGATGGCGGTTTTCCGGATCGGCCTTGGTCAGGGTGGCCATCAGGGCCGGGTCCATGTTGGCCAGATTCGGGATTTTGCTCTTGTCCAGCGGCTGGAAGAAATTGGCGGCGATCTGCTGCGCCGCAAACACGCTGCCCGGCACCACGATGTCGTAGCCGGTGTTGCCCGCCACCAGGCGCGCGTGCAGCACCTCGTTGGAGGCGAAGGTGTCGTAGGTGACGTCGATCCCAGTTTCGGCTTCGAAGGCTTCGATCAGGCCGGGGGGGACGTAGTCGGGCCAGTTGTAGATGTTGAGCACCTTGGGCTCGGCTGTTGGTGCCGCCGGGGCCACCGCAGCGGGCTGCTCGCGCGGCCCACAAGCCACCAGAAAAGTGGCCGCAAGGGCGGCCGCCAACAAGGTCTTCAACATGGCTTCACTCCAGCAAGGAAAGAGCAAAAAGGGATGGGGGGCCGGGCACGTACGGCTTGAATTGGCTTGGCAGACCAAGCCAAGCTCGTACCAGAGCGAATTCTAGCCTCAAGCGCAAGGCTCAGAACCCGTGGCAACCCAAAATAGAAATGTCCGCTTTGGAGCCAAGTCAATGGAGCCAAGTCAAGGCAGATCCGTTATGATCGCGTTCAAATGGGTTGCGACTACGCGGCCGGCGTCGGGCTCCTGGTACTACAGGGGCCCTTCTGCTTTCTGGGGTGCGGTTTTCGCCTATCACGGAAACACCTTCAGCCCCATGCCCAGCTTGTTGCCGACCTTGTCCCGGAAGAACTTCCTCTCCAGCACCTGCGCCGCCCGGTTGGCCTGCTCCGGGCGCAGCACCGTCAAGCCGATCGGCCGGGCCGTCAAGTCGGCCAGTTGCAGGCCTTCCGAGTTGGTCTTCTTGTCGGCAATGATCAGGTCGAACGGCAAGGGGCGCTGGAAGTGGTTCGCACCGTCACGGATGCGGCGAAACTCCAGCTCCAGCTCGGCGTCTTCCTTGGCCCCGCGCGCCTCGCACACGATGTAGGTCAGCGCGTCGTCTTGGCCCGCGCCCTTCAGCAGCCGATAGATGCGCTCCAGCCCAAACTCCAGCGCCAGATGGTAGGGGTGCGCCGGGTTTTTGTAGCGGTTCTTTAATTTGCGCTTGTCGATCACCACGGCCACCAACTGGAAGTCTGCCGAGCCTATGATGTCGGTCAACGCGTTCAGGAACGCCTCTCGCGGTTCCTTTGACAGGCGCGAAAACGCCCCCTTCTTGCGCCGAATGTCCGCCTCGTGCAGCACCACCATGTCGTGGCCGAAGGTGGCGAATTTGAGTTGCCGGATGACCGGCGTCACGCGGCTCGCGTACTCATCCTTGCGAAAGATGCAGAACGACAGCACGAACACTGGGTAGTCCGGGTCGATGGACGTGAGGCTGTGGTCGCCGCTTTCGTCCACGTAGGCAATGTAGTCGCTGTGGACACCGCTGGCCCGGGAGAGGGCGCAGCTCGCCACCGGTTCGGTCATGCCGCTCCCTCCTTGGGCTCAGGGATTCCAGACACATCGAACCACCCTTTGGCACGAAGTTCCGCCAGCGTGGCGTCGAGTGCGCGCACGATCAAGGCCATCAGCTCGTCGATCTGCGCCCGCGTGATGACCAGCGGCGGGGCGATGATCATGCGATCGCCCACCGCCCGCATCACCAGCCCGCCCCCAAAACAGTGCGCCCGGCACACCATGCCCACCGCTTGCGCCTCGGGAAAGGGCAGGCCGTGCGCCTTGTCGCGCAGCAAAGTGAGGGCGGCCACCAGGCCGCAGCTCTCGGCGCGGCCCACCAGCGGGTGCGCCTCCAGTTCGGCCAAGCGCTGGGCCAGATACGGGCCGGTGTCGAGCCGCACCCGGCCCGGCAGGTCTTCGCGCTGCAACAGATCGAGGTTGGCCAGCGCCACCGCGCACGCCACCGGGTGCCCGCTGTAGGTGTAGCCGTGGTTGAACTCGCCGCCGCGCTCGATCAGCACCCGCGCCACGCGCTCACCCACCAGGGTGCCGCCCAGGGGCACGTAGCCGCTGGTCACGCCCTTGGCAAAAGTCACCAAATCGGGGCGCATGCCGAACTTTTCGTAAGCAAACCAGTGCCCGAGGCGGCCAAAGGCGCAGATCACTTCGTCCGAAATCAGCAAGATGCCGTATTGATCGACGATGCGCTGCACCTCGGGCCAGTAGCTCGCCGGCGGGATGATGACGCCACCCGCGCCCTGCACCGGCTCGCCGATGAAGGCCGCCACGCGCTCGGGCCCGAGTTCGAGGATTTTGTCCTCTAGCCAACGCGCCGCGCGCAGGCCAAAGTCGTGCGCGGACTCGCCCGGCTGGCCGTGCTGGGCAAAATGCGGTTGCTCGATGTGGACGATGCCGGGTATGGGCAAGTCGCCCTGGGCGTGCATGGCGCCCATGCCGCTGAGCGAGGCCGCCGCCACCGTCGAGCCGTGGTAGGCGTTGTGGCGGCTGATCACGGTCTTGCGCTGCGGCTGGCCGAGCAAGTCCCAGTAGCGGCGCACCAGGCGCAGGTTGGTGTCGTTGGCCTCGGAGCCGGAGTTGGCGTAAAACACGTGCTCGAAGCGCCGCCCCTCGACCGGCGGGGCCAGTTCGGCCAAGCGCGCCGCCAGCCGCACCGCCGTCTCGTGCGTGGTCTGGAAAAAGCTGTTGTAGTAGGGCAGCTTGAGCATCTGGGCGTGCGCCGCGTCGGCCAGTTCGCGCCGCCCGTAGCCCGCGTTGACGCACCACAGCCCGCTCATGGCGTCGAGCAGGCGCTGGCCTTCGCTGTCCCAGATGTAAATGCCTTCGGCGTGCGTGATCACGCGCGCGCCCTTGGCCGCCAGCGCCTGGTGGTCGGTGAAGGGGTGCAGGTAGTGCGCGGCGTCGAGTGCTTGCAGCTCGGCGGTGAGGGGCTGGATCGGGGCGGTGCTCATAAAAATTCCTGGGCTCGGACAAAGCGGGGCTCAAGGCCTAACGGGCAAGCTGGCTCAAACGTGCAGCAACAGGTGCTCGCGCTCCCAGGGCGAGATCACTTTCATGAACTCCTCGTACTCGAGCTCCTTGATCTCGGTGTAGATGGTGATGAACTCGCGCCCCAGCACCTCGTGCAGATCGGTTTCGCGGCGCAGCCAGTCCAGCGCCTCGCCCAGCGTGCGCGGCAGCGCATAAGCCGAGAGGTAGGCGTCGGACTTCATTTCGGGCTTGGGGGCGATCTTGTTTTTTAGCCCCAAGTAGCCGCAGGCCAGCGTCATGGCCAGCGCCACATAGGGGTTGGCGTCGGCGCCGATGACGCGGTTTTCCAGCCGCCGCGACTGCGGCACCGAAATCGGCGAGCGGATGCCGACGGTGCGGTTGTCGTGCCCCCACTCGATGTTGATCGGTGCTGCGGTGTGGCGCGACAGGCGGCGGTAGCTGTTGACGTAGGGTGCCACCAGCGCCATCGCGGGCGGGATGTAGCGCTGCAAGCCACCGATGTAGTGGTAGAAGGCCTCGCTGGGCGTGCCGTCGATCTGGCTGAACAGGTTGCGCCCGCTTTCTTGCTCGACGATGCTCTGGTGCACGTGCATGGCGCTGCCGGGCTCGCCGGCGATGGGTTTGGCCATGAAGGTGGCGTACATGTCGTGCCGCAGCGCCGCCTCGCGCACCGTGCGCTTGAAGAAAAACACCTCGTCGGCCAAGTCCAGCGGGGCACCGTGGAAGAAGTTGATCTCCATCTGGCCGGCCCCGACTTCGTGGATCAGGGTATCGACGTTGAGCTCCATCTGGTCGCAGTAGTCGTAGATTTCCTCGAACAGGGGGTCGAACTCGTTCACGGCGTCGATGCTGTAGGCCTGGCGCGAGGTTTCGGCGCGGCCGCTGCGGCCGATCGGCGGCTTGAGCAGGGTGTTGGGGTCGGTGTTGCGCGCCGTGAGGTAGAACTCGAGCTCGGGTGCCACCACGGGCGAGAGGCCCATTTCCTCGTACAGGTTGCACACATGGCGCAACACGCTGCGCGGGGCAAAGGGCACGCGCTTGCCGGCGTGGTCGAAGCAGTCGTGGATGACTTGGGCGGTCGGGTCGGTGGCCCAGGGCACGATGCGCACCGTGGAGGGGTCGGGGCGCAACTGCATGTCGCGGTCGGTCGGGTCGATCACGTCGTAGTAGGGCCCGCTTTCGGGGAACTCACCCGTCACGCCCATGGCCACCACCGCCTGCGGCAAGCGCATGCCGCGGTCTTCGGTGAATTTGCCGCGTGGCAAAATTTTGCCCCGCGCCACCCCGGTGAGGTCGGGCACTAGGCATTCGATTTCGGTCACGCGGCGCTGGTTCAGCCACTGTTCGAGTTCGTTGAAGCTCTGCGGTGGGTTGCTTTTCATGTCGTTCTCCGGTGGGTCTGGCGGCTTTGCTGGCGCCGCCGCAGCGCCTGGCCAAATGCCGCCAAGGTGGCGGCGTAAAAAGGGTTTTCTTGGCAGCGCCACTCGGGGTGCCACTGCACCGCGTAAGCAAACTCGGCCGCGCCTTGCACCTCGAAGGCCTCGACCAGCCCGTCTTCGGCCCAAGCCAGCGGCTGCAAAGTGGGTGCCAGGCGGCCGATGCCCTGCCCGTGCAGGGAATTGACCATGGCCTGCTCGGCACCCGCCCACTGCGCCAGCGCCGAGCCAGCGGCCAGCCGCACCGGGTGGCTGGGGCCGTACTGCTGCTCCAGCGGCACGTCATCGGGTTCGCGGTGGTCCATCAGCCCCGGCACCGCGTGCACGGTCTGGTGCAAGCTGCCGCCCAGCGCCACGTTGATTTCTTGAAAACCGCGGCAAATGCCCAGCAGCGGCACCGCTTGCTCCAGGCAGGCGCGCACCAGCGCCAGCGTGAGCGCATCGCGCGCCGGGTCCAGCGGCAATTCGGGATCGTGCACGTCTTCCTCGAAGTGCGCCGGGTGTACGTTGGAGGGCGATCCGGTGAGCAGCACGCCATCGACTTGCGCCAGCAAGCTCTCGATCTGCGCGGGTTCGGCCAGCGGGAACAGCACCGGCTGCGCCTGCGCGCCATCTTTCACCGCGCGGGCGTACTTGTCGCCCAGCAGCAAATAGGGCATGGCGTGCGCGCCCATCAGGCGGTGGTCGGCCGGTAACCAGACCAGGGGAAGGGGTGCGGGGGAGGGGTGCATCGTGTGAGCGGGTGCGACGGGCTGCAAAGCGCGCCCGCATGGAACCGCAGTTTAGCCGCTGTGGGACAGGGTGCTGGGGACTTGGAACGTTGCGGCGTTGCGGGGGATTATGGCTGGGGCTAGGCGGGAAAGCAAGGCTCCGTTTTGCGCAATCGCCTTGGCTGGTGGCAACAAGAATTGCGCTTCAGGCGGTTTTCACTTCATTAAGCAAATCGGGGTGACGATCTAGCAGCTTGAACAGCTTGACCAGCGCCAGCGGTGGCTTGGTCTTGCCGGTCTCGTAGCGCGAGAAGGCATTGATGCCACCGCCAAAGATTTCGGCGGCTTCGCGCTGCCCGAGGTCTAGCTTCTTGCGCACGCTGATGATGAAGCCGGGGTCAACAATGGCCGCGTTCACCTGCTTGTTGAACGCCTGCATCTCCCGCATGACACGCTCGGTTTCTGGCATGTCGGTAATGGACTCATCACAGGCAGGGCAAAAATCGGCCGTCACCGCCGGGATGGTGGTGGCTTCACCCTTGTAGGTATAGGGCAGGTCGCGGGTGTCATGGATCAGTTCCGCCGCGCCGCAAACCGGGCATTTCATGGTCATAGCTCCTTAAAGGACACGATCAGCACGTCATCAATGACCGTCAGTTTCAGGTACACATCGCCCGTCTGCGTGCTTGGGCGGTACACGTCCTGCCATACCGTGTGGTCGGCATGGGTAGTCATGCTCTTGTAAAAATCTGCAGGGGTGAGTTCCATCACCACGGCCAGCATGGCGGAGAGATCCAACCCCAATGCAGCGGCCCCAAGCCTGGCTGAATGGGTCGCACGCACCTTGCCAGCCTCTACCAAGGCTTTGACGACTGACAGCTTGCAGTGTGGGCTTCGTTTCTCCACTGGCAGATTTTAACCTAGTTGGTTTATCTTAGCAAGATTGGCTCAATCCTTGACCCGCGCTCAACCCAACGCCTCGCGCAGCCGCTGCCACGCCATTCCCAGCGCCAGCAGCGGGGTGCGCAGCCAAGGCCCGCCGGGAAAGGGGTGGTGGCGCAGCCGCGCATACACATCGAAGCGCCCGGCTTGGCCGCTGATGGCCTCGGCCACCAGCCGCCCGGCCAAGCCGGCCAGCACCACGCCATGCCCGCTAAAGCCCTGCAAATAATAGACCTGCGGCGAGATGCGGCCAAAATCCGGGGCCCGGTTCATGCTGATGTCAACAAAGCCGCCCCAGAGGTATTCCACCGGCACCTGCGCCAAATCGGGGAACACGGCCAGCATGCGCTGGCGCATGAGCTCCTGCAAATGCTGCGGGGTGCGGGTGCTGTAGCTGACTCGGCCGCCAAACAGCAAGCGCTGCTCGGCGCTGAAGCGAAAGTAGTCCAGCACCAGGTTGTTGTCGCTCACGGCGGCGGCGCTGGGGATCAGGCGCCGGCTCAAGGCAGCGGCGACTGGGGCGGTGGCGATCAAATAGGTGCCCACCGGCATGATGCGCCGCCCCAAGGCCGGGGCCAGCGCCGGGGCGTATTCGGGCAGCAGGCAGTTGCCCGCCAGCAGCGCGTACGCAGCCGTCACTTGGCCGCTGGCCGTGTGCGCCGTCACGCCGGCGGCGTGGTGGCTCAGGCGCAACACGGGGCTGTGCTCGTGCAGCGCCACCCCGGCCTGCTGCGCCGCCTGCGCCAGCCCCAAGGTGTATTTGAGCGGGTGCAGGTGGCCGCTTAGCTTTTCAAAGGCGGCGGCGTGGTAGCGCGGGCTGTCGATGTGGCGGTGCACCTCGGGGCCTGTCGCCAGCTCGCACGCCAAGCCGTAGTCGCGCTGCTGCTGCGCCATATCGGCCAGCAGGCGCTTGGCTTGGCGCGGCGAGTCGGCAACGTACAAATAGCCGCGCCGCCAGTCGCAGTCTATGCGGTGTTGGGCGATGCGCTGCCCAATCAGCTCGATGCCCTCCAGCGTCCAGTCCCAGAGCCGGCGCGCATCGGCACGGCCAAGTTGCTGCTCCAGCGGCTCCTGGCCGCAGGCGTAGCCCACCAAGGCCTGGCCGCCGTTGCGCCCGCTGGCGCCCCAGCCAATGCGCTGCGCCTCCAGCACGCAAACCTGCAGGCCGCGCTCGGCCAGCTCCAGCGCCGCACTCAAACCGGCCAAGCCACCGCCCACCACCAGCACATCGGCGCGTTGCTCGCCCTGCAGCGGCGCCAGCGCAGGCCCGCGCTGCACCGAAGCCTCGTAGTAGCTGCGCTGGTTTAGCAGCGTGTCGCTGTGCAGCAAATCGGGCTTGAACACGGCGGCCTCACTTTGGCGCGGTGGGTGGGTGGGCCCGGGTGCGCCCGAGTGCAACCTGGCCCGCCAGCCAAGTCCAGACCAGGGTGGCGGCGGCGCTGCTGCTGAGTTCGGCGTGGTCGTAGGCCGGGGCCACTTCGACGCAGTCCATCCCAACCCAGTTCAGGTCGGCCAGCTCCTCGACGAAGGTCAGCACCTGCGAGCTGCTCAGGCCACCGGGCTCGGGCGTGCCGGTGCCGGGGGCGAAGGCGGGGTCGAGGCAGTCGATGTCGATCGTCAGGTAGCAGGGGCGCGCGCCGATGCGCTGGCGGATTTCGCGCAGCAGCGGTTGCAGCGCCGCGCCGTCGAGCCCACGCAAGGCGCGTGCGGTGTAAATGAGCCCGCCTTGATCGCGCACGTACTCGCGCGCGGCACGCGCCCCGCTGGAGCGCAGCCCCACCTGCACCGTGTGCGCCGGGCTGGCCAGCCCCTGCTGCAGCGCCTCAAAGGTCCAGGTGCCGTGGCCGGAGGGCTCGCCACAGTGGTCGGTCCAGGTGTCGCAGTGGGCGTCGAAGTGCAGCAGCGCCAGCGGCTCGCCCTGGCCATAGACGCGCTGGGCGGCACGCAGCAGCGGCAGAGTGATGGAGTGGTCGCCGCCTAAAAAGGCACAGCGGTGCCGCCGCATCAGGGCCTGCGCCTGCTGCTCGATGCAGGCCTGCAATTCGGGCAGCGGCGCGGTGTTGGGCAGGCGCATATCGAGCGCATCGCCCAAATAGGCCGTGGGGCTGAGGTTGAAGTGCGGGTGCTCGCCATCGCACAGCATCAGGCTGGCGGCGCGGATGGCTTGCGGGCCAAAGCGCGCCCCGGGCCGGTTGCTGACCGCGCCATCGAAAGGCACCCCAACCAGCGCAAAGGGCTGATCGGCCAGCGGCGCGCAGCCCAGAAAGCGGTTGCTGTTGTTGGCGTAGGCAAAGTCTCCGATGGGCATGGGGGCTCCTGCGATGGGCTGAGTTTAGTGCGTTGGGGGCCGGACAGTCCGCCCTGTAGGTGCATAGTTGAACCGGCTGGATTAACCGTGCAGCACGAGCGAGGGACATCGGATGGCTTCGGATCGGGCTGCAGGTAGATGAGGCGACTGTACACCCCACCCCGCATCAGCGCACCAGCGCACGCTGCCTCCAGGCCAGCGCGCTGCCCAGCCACAGCGCCAGCGCCGAGTAGAACAGGCCACGCTCCAGCCCACCGGGGCCGTCGGCGATCCAGCCCACCGCCGTCGGCCCGACGATCTGCCCAGCCGCAAACACGATGGTGAAGGCGCTGATGCCGCTGGCCCACTGCGCCGCCGGCAAATTGTGCCGCACCAAGGCCGTGGTAGAGGCCACCACCGACAAAAAGACCGCCCCAAACAACAGCCCCGAGGCCAGCAAGGCCGGCCAGGCCGCCGTGAGCGCGGGCACCAGCGTGGCCAGGCCGAGCAGGGCGTTCAGGCGCGCCAGCACCTGGCCGCCGCGAAAACGGTCCAGCCAGCCGGCCCACAGGCGCGCCGAAGCCACCACCCCCAGCCCCAGCAGGGTGTAAAAGAGCGTGATCGCGCCGCTGGTGTGCCCCTGCTCGTGCAGCAGCGCAATCACAAAAGTCATGTAGCCGATGTAGCCCAGGCCAAACAGGGTGTAGGCGGCCAGCGCCCAACCAAAGTTTTGCACCATCGCGCCCCAGCCCAAGGCATGGCCGTGCACCGCGCCGGTAGCGCTGCCAGGCGCAGTGGCATCGACTTCCAAACCCAGCCCACGCAGCGCCCGCAGCAGCCACCAGAGCGAGGCCGTGGTCAGCAAACAGACCAGCGCCAGCAACCACCAGGCCCAGGCCCAGCCGTGTGCCACGCTGGCGGCCCAAGCGAGCGTGGGCGGCACCGCCAGCGCCGACAGCACGATGCCCCAACCCACCCCGCCGTAGTACAGGCCAAGCAACCAGCCGCTCTGCGCCGGCCAGACCGTTCCCAGGCGCGCCGCCAGCAAGCCCCCCGCCACAAAGACCCAGGCGCTGAACACGCCCGCCGCCAGCCGCTGCGCCAGCAGCGGCGCGCTGGCGCTAAAAAAACCGCTGCTGGCCATGAACACGCTGGCCAGCAGCGCCCCGGCCAGCAGCAGCGGCCCGGCGCCATAGCGGCGCAGCAGCCAAGGGGCGCTGAGGGCACCGATCAGGTAGCCGATGGCGTTGAAGGTGTTCATGGCACCGGCCAGCGCATAAGTCCAGCCAAGGTCGGCGCGCATGGGCGGCAGCAGCAGCCCGTAGGCAAAGCGCGTGATGCCCAGCGCCACCGCCGCCGCCAGCGAGAGCCACAGCGCCAGCAGCACACCGTGCCACCAGGGCGGCAGGGTCGCTCGGGGTGCGCTGGCTTGCGCGGCCGGGCGGGTGCTGCGGCTTGCGAGAGGGAGCGCGCTGGGTTCGGCCATGGGGCCCTATCCTAAACCCGTGCCAGTCGGGTTGGCCGCCGAGCCCGGAAAATTTGCTTGAGCGCTTGTGGCCACAATCCTTGCATGGGGAAAACCCGAGGCTCTGCCAAACCCCCGCCATGCGCATTCGAGTCCCAAACGGGAAGGCCGAGCGCTTGGGTAGCGGCGTGTGCCGACTCAGCAGTCGAAAAGCCAGGGATGCGTTTGAGGCCCGTTTTTGGACTACCCTCTGCGCAGGCGAGGCTGGACGCGACGAGGGTTTTGCGCAGCCTCGCTTCTTGCTTTCAAGCACTGCCCCGGCCATAATCTGCGCTCCACCGCCGTTACATAAAAAACGACGTGCCACACTTCAAAACTTCCAACCAGGACCGCTGCCGTGCGTCTACTGCACTATCTTGAAATAGAAAATTTCAAACGCTTTGGTGAGCGGCAACGCATCGAACTGGCGCACCCAGCGGTGCTGATCGGGCCGAACAATTGCGGCAAAACCAGTGCCATCCAGTCGTTGGCATTGTGGTCGCAAGCGCTCCGTACTTGGTATGAAATCCGCAAAGACTCTTCGGCCAAGGAGCGCACGGCCACGGGCCTTAACCGTTTGAATATTGTTGCTGTACCGGTGCAACGCACCCGTTTTTTTTGGCATAACACGCAGGTGCGGGCGGGCACCAAAGATGTGGCGCTGGTCATTACGGTGGGGGTGGAATTCAAAGGGAAAGTGGTTGCGCTTCCCATGCGTTTTCGCAATCAGGGCGATGAGCTGGTTTATTGCTCACCCGACCCCTCAATTATTGGCGACATGGACTTGATACAGCATGCTGCTGCGCTTAAAGTAGAACTGCTCTACCCCATGTCGGGTCTGGAAACCGAAGAACCGCTGCTGCAGCCAGGCCGTATAGACGTGCTGCTGGGTCAAGGGCAGACCGCACAGGTGCTGCGCAATTTGTGCCTGATGGTGGCGCGCACCTCCTTAGAGGATTGGCGACGCATCACAAGCCTGATGCAACGCTTGTTTGGAGTCGAACTGTCCGAGCCGGCAGAAACTGCACGTGGCAGCATTGAACTGAAATACCGGCAGCCCAGGGTGAAAGAGACGCTAGATGTGTCGTCATCCGGTCGAGGCTTCCAGCAGATGTTGTTGATATTTGCTTATCTGTATTCACACAAAAAAAGTATTCTTCTTGTGGATGAGCCAGATGCACACCTGGAAATTCTTCGCCAGAAACAGGTTTATGTGTTGTTGCGCGATATTGCCAGCGAAAACCATTCTCAGGTCGTTTTGGTTACCCATTCTGAGGTGATTTTGGATGAAGCGCTGGAGAACAATTTGACACTTTTGCTGGATGGCAAGGCTGACGATCTAGCAGGCAAACAGGACATTCGAAACAGTCTCAAGCATTTCGGCGCAGAACACTACGTAAAAGCCCGCCAGCGGGGCTATGTGTTGTATGTGGAAGGTGGAACAGATGTGGACATGTTGCGCGCTCTGGCCGAGCGCATGGGGCATCCTGTTGCCTCAGCTTGGGACGAGCGCATCAACTCTTTTTATGTGCAGAATAATTATCCCGATCAGGATCTGGAGGCCGAGTTGGAACGTGTGGAAGGTGGATTCGGCGTAACACCCGAGCAGCACTTCAACGGTTTGCGCAATCTTCTACCCCAGCTCAAGGGGCTGGCAATTCTTGATAATGATGGGCGTAACCGGAAAAGCCGTCTGAACAGTCCGCTTCAACTGGCCTACTGGAAACGTTATGAGGCTGAAAATTATTTCATTACGCCTGAACTTTTGCGCAACTATGCCAAGACGCAATACCCCAGCAACGACTTATTTTTCCAACAGACGCAGCAAGCCATTGATGAAGTGCTGAATGATTTGGTGCTGGAACAGGTGTTTGACAATGCCCAAGCCGATTTTGACGCGTGGACTCAAGCCCATGCCGAGGTGGCTCGGGTGTTGTGGGAAGCTAAGACTGAGAGATGCAAGCTCAGCGCATTTGCCGAAGAGTTTTTCCGACGCCTCGCTGCGCGGATGGGTGGACAGATGCTGATCAGAAAAGGCGAGCTACACCGTTTGGTCGCTCATGTGTCGCCATCCACCATTCCGACGGAGGTGAAAGAAAAACTTGATCTGCTTGGCAATCTATTCCGCGCTGCAGCCCCGGATGAGGGTGCCGTGAATGGGAAGACATAGCTGTCACATCCCGGACGGTCATAAGGCCCTCATTCAACCCAATCTGCTGCGGCAAGCGCCCCAAAATCTCGCACAGATCCCGGACTTGCCGCTCCACCTCAACGCCGCCCCGGCGGCCGCCAGCGTTTGAGCAGCAAGGCGTTGCCCACCACGCTCACCGAACTCAGCGCCATCGCCGCCCCGGCCAGCACCGGACTGAGCAGGCCCAGCGCCGCCAGCGGAATGCCGACGGTGTTGTAAACAAAGGCCCAAAACAGGTTTTGCCGGATTTTGCGCACCGTGCGGCGCGAAATGTCGAGTGCCGCCGCAACCAGCAGCGGCTCGCCGCGCATCAGGGTGATGCCCGCCGCATGCAGCGCCACGTCCGAGCCGCCCTGGGCGTGGCTCATTGCCAGCCCGACATCGGCGGCGGCCAGCGCCGGAGCGTCGTTGACGCCGTCGCCCACCATCGCCACCACCCGGCCTTGCGCTTTGAGCTCGCCCACCAGCCGCGCTTTGTCGCCCGGCAGCACCTGGGCGCGCACTTCGCCCGCCTCGGGCTTGAGACCCAAGCGGCGCGCCATGGCCTCGGCGGCGCGCTGGTTGTCGCCCGAAATCATCAGCACCTGCAAGCCCAGGGCACGCAACTCGGTGATGGCCTGGGCGGAACCGGGCTTGGGTTGATCGGCAAAAGCCAGCAGGGCCAGCGGCTGCCAGGTGCCCGCTGTGCGCTGCTGGCCCGCTGCGGCCTGCTGAGGCTCGGTGTGGGCTGGCTGAGCCTGCTCTGCGGCGGCTGCGCTTGAAACTATGGCTGCGGTGACTACACGGCCCGCTGGTTCCTTTGTGTCTGGTGCAGGCCCATGGGGCTCTAGGCGATCCCCTACGCGCAGCGCCAGCACCGACACGCTGCACCCCTCACCCGCCCAGGCCTCGGCCTGCGCCTGCCAGCGCTGCAGGTCCACCCCGAGCCCCTGCAGCCAGTCCCAACTGCCCAGATACAGTTGCGCGCCCTGCACCAGCCCATGGCAGCCGCGCCCCGGCACCGCCTGCACCGCGCTGGCTTGCAAGGCGGGTGCCGCCCTGACCGCCGCTGCGCTGGCTGCTGCATTGGCGGGTTCGCTGGCCTGGTCTGAGGCTGGGCCACTGGCTAGATCGGCTCCGGCTGCCGGGGCCAGCCGCTCGCTCTGCGTTTTTTCCGCCTGCAGCACCGCGCGCGCCAACGGGTGCTCGCTCTGGCGCTGCAGGGCCGCCGCCGCTTGCAGGGCCGCTGCCGCATCCACCCCATCGGCTGGCAACAGGTGCGCCAACACCGGCTGGCCCAGGGTGAGGGTGCCGGTCTTGTCGAAGGCCACCGTGTTGACTCGGCGCGCGCCCTCCAGCGCCTCTGGGTCTTTGATCAAAATCCCGTGCTGCGCCGCCACCCCGGTTCCGGCCATGATGGCCGTGGGCGTGGCCAGCCCGAGCGCACAGGGGCAGGCGATCACCAGCACCGCCACCGCAGCCAGCAGCGCTTGCTCGAACGGCACCTGCTGCCAGCCCCACCAGAGCGCAAAGGTAGCCAGAGCGATCAGCAGCACCACCGGAACGAACACCGCCGCCACCCGGTCCACCTGGCGCTGCACCGGCGGCTTGACCGCTTGCGCGTCTTGCACCAGTGCGATGATGCGCTGCAGCACCGACTGCGTTCCCACCGCCGTCACGCGCAGCTCGATCGCGCCGTCGCCGTTCAGGCTGCCGCCGGTCACGGTGTCACCCACCCGGCGCAGCACCGGCAGCGGCTCGCCGGTGAGCATGGATTCGTCGATCTGCGTCTGCCCTTGCTCGATCACGCCGTCGGCGGGCAGGCGCTCGCCTGGGCGCACCAGCAGCCGATCGCCGGGCAGCAGTTCGGCCACCGGCACATCCTGCATCTGCTCGCGCTGCACCCCGTCGGGCAACAGGTGCGCGACTTCGGGGCGCAAGCTTTGCAGGGCGCGAATGGCCGCTGTGGTTTGGCGCTTGGCGCGCGCCTCCAGCCACTTGCCCAGCAGCACCAGGGTGATGATCACCGCCGCCGCCTCGTAGTACAGCGGCACCATGGCGCCCGGCTCGGCGCGCCACCACAACCAGGTGCTCATGCCCCAAGCCGCCGTGGTGCCGATGGCCACCAGCAGTTCCATGTTGCCGCTGCCGGCGCGCACGGCGTACCAACCCGCGCGGTAAAAACGCGCCCCCAGAATGAACTGCACCGGCGTGGCGAGCAAAAACTGCCACAGCGGCCCCAGCATCCAATGCTCGCCCCAGAGCTTGCCCACCATCGGCAGCGCCAGCGGCAGCGTGAGCAAAATGGCCAGCAACACCGGCCAGAAATCGCGCCGCACGCCCCACAGGCGATCGAGTGCCGGATCGGTTTCTACCGCCTGCGCCAGCGGCACGGGTTCATAGCCCGCGTCGCGCACCGCACGCAGCAGCCGCAGTTGCCACAGCGTGGCGGCGTCCTCAAGGGCTGGAGCGCCCTCTGCGCTGGGTTCTGCCATGCCCGCCAACGCGGCACCGGTGCCGGCTGGCGCAGCGCCCAAATCGGGCAGCGCGCCGCGCACCCGCGCCGTTTCGGTTGCCAGGTTGACGCTCACCTCCTGCACCCCCGGCAGCTTGCGCAAAGCGCGCTCGACCCGCGCCACGCAAGAGGCGCAAGTCATGCCCTGGATTTTGAAGTCGCTCTCGATGGGCGATGCAGGAAGGTTCACACAGACCCCACTAAAGGTTTCATACTAAGGAAGTTCTGCAACTCCCCCACCATGCGCGGCGCGGGTTTGTGCAGAGCCTCCCTTGCCTCACTGGACTTTAACCACAAAGGAACCCCCTCATGGAACAGCAACACTTCACCGTACAAGGAATGACTTGCAGCCACTGCGATCAGGCGGTGCGCCAGGCCATTCGCCGCCTCGATGCGCAGGCCACGGTGCAGATCGAGCGCAGCAGCGGCCGAGTCAGCGTACAGAGCAGCCACACCCGCGCCGAGCTCGCTGCCGCCCTGGCCGATGAAGGCTACCCAGAGCAAGCCGCACCCGACGACGCGGCGGGATAAAGCTGTGGGCAGTTGGCCCATAAAGCAGGGCTTGTCCACAGGCCTGGCTTGGTGCCTGCACTTGTGCCAACTTGACCGCGCTCCAGCCTGGCTCCCATGCACACGCCAAACCATATGTCAATTCGTTGAATTTGAATCGTATTTAGGCTTATCCACAAGATCGCGCAGGGCCTATCTACGATTACTAATTTAAAAAAAGACTTAGATATAGAAACAAAAAAACAGCCTCCCACGCCACCGCTCCCCATTTTTGCCTCCGTGTGGGCGCCACCAGCCGCAAAACCGCTGCCGCACAAAGCACCCCCTGTCGGGCTGTTAAGATTTGCCCTTTGAACCCCTTGCTTCGTCCATGCCCCAGGCCAGTGCCGCCCCCTTTAGTTTCGAACTCAAAAGCGCCCAATGGCCGCTGCTGGCGCTGGCGCTGCGCAGTTGCGACTGGCCGGCGCTGGAGCGCGACTGGCTGCAGCGCTATGGCGGGCAAGAAGATTTTTTCGACCACGACGCGCTGCTGCTCGACTTCAGCGCGCTCGAACTGCCGGCCCAGTCCCCGGCCCTGGACTTGCCGCGCTTGCTTGAACTGCTGCGCCGCTGGCGCTTGCAACCGCTGGCGTACCGGGGCGGATCGCAGC
>Ga0209103_1000037_pt1 | contig 36764 bp, 49 predicted proteins | sample 4C3metaG_FD_184152 | JGI IMG/M metagenome (GOLD analysis project Ga0209103, IMG submission 184152) | Freshwater bacterial and archeal communities from Indian Creek, Illinois, USA - 4C3 metaG (SPAdes) (version 2) | ecosystem: Environmental > Aquatic > Freshwater > Unclassified | place: USA...
CGCTTTGGTTGGACAGGCATCGATACAAAGATTGCAATTCCCGCAATCGGTTATCGTCCCAGTTAAAGCATTGTCGTAGTCAAATAAAGCATCAGTAATCACGGTGTGTATCGTTATGAACGAGCCGTATTCTTTTGTGTATATCAGACTGTTCTTACCATATTTGCCCAGTCCTGCACAAAACGCCGCAGCCTTGGCAGGAATTACTGAATCAAAAATTGTGTGAAAACCGGCATCTTCAATGAATGACGCTAATAACTCAGCAGCTTTTCTACCCAACGGATACTGCTTGTAATGTGCGGAATAGGATCCAAAGCCAAGAGGAAAATCGATTTTGTATGGAATATACGGTCGAATTAGTACTACTACTGTTTTTGCCCAATCGTATTTATCAATGGTGGTCGTTTTAAGATGTTCGTAAATTTCTCTGTTTTTTGAGGCTAGAACATCATCACAGGTCAAATGCTCGTTTAATGCAATTATTCCTAAATCGGAAAAACCCAAAACTTCTCTCGACAACTTAACAATACTTCTTAAAAAACAGGAACCCAAGTAATACACCCCCCTGCTAGGAGTTATAATACAATCCTAAGCGTTTATAAACATTCTTAAGAGTAATAATTGACATGCTTTTTGCCTTTTGAGATCCATCAAGCATTATCTTCTCCAAAAAGCTTTTGTCGTTCATTATCTCTTTATATTTTGCTTGTAAAGGTTTTAGAATTTCTACAACGGACTCGCCCACTGTTGTCTTAAACGCCCCATAACCTTTTTTCTCAAACTCAAATTCGATTACCTCGAAAGTTTTGCCGGTTATAGCCGAGTAAATCTCCATAAGATTCGCTATGCCAGGTTTTTTCTCCTTGTCATATACAATGCAACTTTCGGAATCCGTTACTGCACGTTTGAATTTTTTCATGATCAAATCGGGAGAATCAAGCAATAGCACGTAGGAGTTCACATCGTCATCAGATTTTGACATCTTTTTCAAAGGATTTTGAAGATCCATCACTTTTGACGCCGCTTTTGGAATATATGCGTCAGGTACTGTAAATACACTCCCATAGATGTTGTTAAACCTCATAGCTATATCACGGCTTAACTCAAGGTGCTGCTTTTGGTCCTCTCCCACCGGAACAAGATCTGTTTCATAAAGCAGGATGTCAGCAGCCATTAATATTGGATAAGTAAACAATCCGCTATTGATATTATCGGTGTGTTTTTGGGCTTTTTCCTTGTACTGAGTCATTCTGCTTAATTCACCAACGTAAGTATAGCAATTGAGTATCCATGCAAGTTCTGCATGGGCGCTAACAGAAGATTGAATAAATAATATGTTTTTGTCAGGATCAAGGCCGCTTGCGATATAAAGTGCAGCCAAAGACATAGTCCTTTGATGTAATTCTATAGGATCCTGCCTAACAGTAAGTGCGTGAAGATCTACTATGCAGTAAAGACAATCATATTCTTCCTGCAGTTTAATCCAGTTCTTTATCGCCCCCAAATAGTTTCCTATTGTTAAACCTCCCGAAGGCTGTATACCGCTGAATATTCTTCTTCTTACTTTCATGCTTTATCCCTTCTCTGTGTTGTTGAGAAGTATTTTAGCATTGAATGCTTGTTATGTAAAGAAATAACGATTATATCCAATTATGAAACTAATATCCCAATTTGTGCCCTTTCGAGAAGTACTTAGGCTTTATCAATTGATAAACATTTTTATTTGCAAAATTTCTTTCAAAAGAATATACTTCAATTGCGGAGACGATGTTTAATCCCTGTAATTGAGCATCGTAAGCCGTGATTTCGATGAATGAACGGAGGTAAAGTCATGTTGAATCTTGCTGTAATCTATTACAGTGCGTACGGTACCAATTATCAATTGGCCAAGTGGGCTGAAGAAGCTGGGGAATCGGCGGGAGCTACGGTAAAATTACTTAAAGTTAGGGAACTTGCCCCTGAGACGGTCATAGCAAACGATGAAGCTTGGCGTACCCATGTTGAGTCTACCAAAGACGTGCCAATCGCTACACCGGATGATATTGCCTGGGCGGACGCGATTATATTCAGCACCCCAACCCGTTATGGAAATATGGCATCACAGATGAAGCAATTTCTGGATACCACAGGCGGGATTTGGTTTCAAGGAAAAACCGTAAACAAAGTCGTAAGCGCGTTCGCTTCGGCACAAAATCCTCATGGCGGTCAGGAGCAAACAATTTTATCTCTTTACACCACAATGTATCACTGGGGAGCAATCGTCGTAACTCCCGGCTATACCGATTCCTCTGTTTTCAAAGCAGGCGGAAACCCATACGGAACAAGCGTCAGTGTTGGTGATGAAGGCAAAATGAAGGAAGATGTCCAAGACGCCGTCATACATCAGACAAAAAGAGTTCTCCAAATTGCACAGTGGCTAAAAAAGGGTATGCAGGCATAAGTATTTTTGAAGCGAGACAGGGGGACGGTTCTCTTGTCTCCCAGCCCCAGACAAGAGAACCGTCCCCCTGTCTTTCAATCTGCCCCTACATTTCACTTGCCAAAAACTTTCTTAACTTCCCAATATCTTCGATATAAGTTTCCCTCAGTTCACGTCGGTAAATTACACTTGCCGGATGATAGAGAGGAAAAAGTATTAAATCTTCATTGAAAACTCCTGCTTTAGGTTTAATCTGCCGTCCGTGCACCTGGCCTATAGTCAGTGACTCGTCTCGCGCCAAAGCCTTAAGCGCTATATTTCCAAGACTCACCAGCACATCGGGTTTTATGATATTGATCTCTTTATATAGCCATCCACGGCTCAGTTCAATTTCTTCCCTATTAGGCGCACGGTTGGAAAGACGTCCGGTTGCTCCCGTTTGATCTTTAATCTTCACAGGTCTGAACTTAACTACATTTGTAATATAAATATCCTGTCTTTCTTTGCCCAATAAATGTAAAAACTCATTGAGATTTTCACCCGCTTTTCCTACAAAAGGCGTTTGCAGAAGCTCTTCCTGCCTTCCCGGCGCTTCCCCCACCATTACCAAGGAAGCCTTTTGGTTGCCTTGTCCAAAAACGATCAAATTGTCCTGAAATTTATATATATCCTTGAAAAAAGCTTTACAGTCCTCTTTGAGCTTTAAAAGCTGCTTATCAATATTCATTGCCTTACACCTACTTCTCCGGATTTACTCGCTGTTCTCTTTGAGCCTTTCCCTCATCTTTATCAAAACTTCTTAATCAATTATACGAAACAAACAGGAAGTATTCAATTGCATGCTGTAATTGGTAATTTTACCTAAAACGCAGGGACGCACCCAACTGCTTTAAAAATTATCCTCCTGTTTTTGCCTACAACAAATAGTCACCACCAGAAAAAATGGTAATTTCTCGGCGAATTAATGTGATTGACTTTGCTTGCTATTCTGATTATAATTACTTGACTTTTACAGTAAATCGGGTGGAAAAAGCCCTAAACCTCTTTATAATAGCATGTTTTCGGTCCTTTATTCCGATGTGTCCAAAGCGTCCTTATGACTTCTGATATAATCTATAATCGTAAACTACTTCACGAAGGGATGAATAGTGTGATATGGAAAAATTGCTGCACAATAAAAATATTCTTATAATGGGGGTAGCCAACAAATGGAGCATCGGCTGGGGAATCGCGCTCTCATGCCTTTCGGCTGGAGCTAATCTAATCCTTACTTATCAAAACGAGCGTACCGAGCAGTCAGTCAGGGATCTGGCGCAAGAATTCCCGGTTATTAAACTTTATCCCTGCGATGTTGCCGTTGATGCTGATATAAAGATGCTTTTTGAGCATATCAAAGAGGATAAAGGTATATTAGACGGCCTTGTTCACAGCCTTGCTTTCGCTAAAAAGGAGGATCTTGGCGGGGAGTATTACAATACTTCAAGAGACGGATACCTTTTAGCGCAAAACATAAGTTCCTATTCGCTTACCGCGCTTAGTCGCGAAGCTTTGCCCCTAATGAAAGACGGCGGAAGCATAGTGACATTAACCTACCTAGGCGGCGAGCGCGCGGTGCCCAACTACAACGTAATGGGTGTGGCAAAAGCAGCTCTTGAAGCTTCCGTCAAATATCTGGCAGTCGATCTTGGAGCGCACAATATAAGGGTTAACGCAATATCAGCAGGTCCTATAAAAACTCTTGCGGCAAAAGGAGTGAAGGGCTTCGGGGAAATGCTTAAAGGCTACGAGCAAAAAGCGCCGCTTAAAAGAGTCGTAACACAACCCGAAATTGGAGATACCGCGGTATTTTTGTTAAGCGATATGTCAAGAGGAATAACAGGCGAAAATATCCATGTGGATGCCGGATATCACGTGCTTGGCTTTTAAATATTGGGGACGGTTCTATCGATGGGACAGATCTCATCTTTGTGAAAATAGCCGTTTTAACTAAGTCATTGGATTGTCTAACTCCCAATTTCTAATCCCTGATATATCAAACCGAATTCTTTGCCATATTCTTAGAATATATAAAGTCTCGCGCAGCATTTTTTGTATACTGAAATTCTCCATCGCATATTTTCGACCGTTATCTGCATAGGTTCTCATCATATCCGGGTTGTCAACAGGATTTTTGACAAATCGGGCTTACCTCCGTAACTATATAAACTGATTACGAATAGATAAAAGTATACCCCCATAAACAGCATATGATTCTTTTGAAGAAGTTTGTCTTTTTGAAATGTTTTTGATATAATTTATATGCATTCTTCCAATATTATGTCAATTACACACACAAAATTGTGCCATATGTTATTTTTTAATTGAAAGGAAACATCATGAAAGAAGCATTAATTATCAAAGGGTTTGAGTATGCCAGGGAGCAATACGAAAAAGTAGGTATTGATGTCGAAAAGGCTATTGAGAGAGCGGATAAGATAGCTTTATCGATGCACTGTTGGCAGGGGGATGATGTAGTGGGTTTCGAGGGGGCGGACACGCTTACAGGGGGTATTGCCGTAACGGGAAATCACCCGGGCAGAGCGTGCACACCAATTGAACTTCGCGAAGACATCGACCAAGCTAGAAAGTTTATTCCAGGAAAGACGAAGCTTAATCTCCACGCTTGTTATGCTGAAAAGAACGGTAAAAAGATCGACCGCGACTCATATACTTTAGATGAGTTCCGTAACTGGGTCGAATGGGCAAAACAGCAAGGTTTAGGACTTGATTTTAATCCTACGTTCTTTTCGCATCCTAAAATGGATGGCAACTTCTCACTTTCAAGTTTTAACGAAGACACCCGTCGCTTCTGGATAGAACACGGCAAGCGCTGCCATGAAATCGGCCTTGAGTTCGCAAAAAGGCTAAACGAGCCATGTATTATAAACTACTGGATGCCGGACGGGTATAAGGATAATTGCGCCGACAGCGTTATACGTCGTAAACTTATGACAACCTCTCTTGATGCTATCTTTTCAGAAAAGGCGGACGACACACTTGTACCCTGCGCTGTTGAGAGCAAACTTTTCGGGGTTGGGATTGAAAGCTACACCGTTGTGAGCCATGAGTACGCCTTATGTTACGCGCTTTCAAGAAATAAGCTTTATTGCCTTGATTCAGGACATTTTCACCCTACGGAAACGATCGCCTCAAAGATAAGTCCTCTGCTTTTATTTATGGATACACTTTTACTGCATGTTAGCAGAGGTGTTCGCTGGGACAGCGACCATGTTGTTACTTATGGCGATGAACTGCAGCAAATCATGGACGAAATCATTTTTAACGATTTTGAAAGTCGCGTATTCATAGGACTTGACTATTTTGACGCCTCAATAAACCGTATTGCAGCCTGGATCATTGGAATGCGAAATGCTCGAAAGGCATTGTTGGCAGCTTCTCTCGCACCTATATCTTTGATTCGCAAAGCCGAATTTGAAGGCGATCATACGTTAAGACTCGCTCTTATGGAGGAGAGAAAAAATCTTCCCGTTGGAGCTGTTTGGGATTATTATTGTTTGACACAGGGTGTGCATGGTTCTGAATGGATTGACATGGTTAAGCAGTATGAGCGTAGAGTTTTGGATTTGCGTTGTTAAGCCAAGGAGGATTAATGAAAAACCTTGATCTTTTAGCATTTGACATAGGGGCAAGTAACGGCAGAGCCACGCTTGGCCGTTTTGACGGCAGGCAGCTACACGTAGAGGAGCTTCATCGTTTTGACAACAATTATAACGAACAAAACGGCATTCTCCGCTGGGACGCATCCTATCTACTCAACCAACTTAAGGTTGGCTTTTTATCATATAAAAAGCTTCACAGAGGCAAACTTTCATCATTTGGCATCGATACCTGGGGAGTTGATTATGGTCTCCTAGACCAATCTGACCGACTGATTAACAATCCGCGCGCCTATCGATATGCTACAGATAATGAAATGCAAAACGCATGGAAAATAGTGCCTCAAAAAGCATTGTACGAGCGCACTGGTATAACCGCCTTGAATTTTAACACTATTTATCAGCTTCACAGACGTAAGATGAGTGATAACAGCAATCTGGCAAAAGCCCGAACTCTTCTTTTAATGCCCGATCTACTTGGTTTCTTTTTAACCGGCGAAAAGCTAAGCGAATACACGAATGTTACCACAACCAATCTTTATAACCCAAAAGAGAAAGATTGGGATTACGAAACAATAAATGCCCTTTCTCTGCCTCCGCATATATTTACCTCAATAGATCGCGCCGGGGAACTGAGAGGAAGCCTTTTACCTTCTGTTGCCGACGAACTTGGAATAAACAGTGTCCTATTTTCAGCCGTGGGAACGCATGATACTGCATCCGCTGTTGCGGCAATACCCGGAAAAGGCAGTTTTGCTTTTTGTTCATCCGGCACATGGTCGCTTTTCGGAATTGAAACTGATGAGCCGATTATTACCAACGACACGTTTTCAGCCGGATTTTCCAATGAAGGAACTGTACAGGGAGGATTTCGACCACTTAAAAACATTATGGGACTATGGCTTATACAGGAATGCCGCAGAGAATGGGCGCAAAACGGAAATCGTTTATCATGGGACGAAATTGTGGCTGCCGCAGCAGATTCTGAAGCTTTTCGCTCGATAATCGATCCCGACTTTCCGCCTTTCTTCAGCCCCGGTGATATGAATGGAAAAATACAAAAGTTTTGCCATGATACCGCTCAGCCCATACCCATGACAAAAGGTCAGATAGCACGATGCATATATGAGAGCCTTGCGCTTAAATATCGCTGGGCTGTTGAACGTCTTGAAAATATAAAGGGAACTGCGATAGATTCACTAAATATTGTCGGAGGCGGCGCACAAAACAAGCTTTTAAACCAAATGGCGGCTGACGCGACAAAAAGAGCAGTCATCGCAGGCCCGATCGAAGGGGCGTGCATAGGAAATCTGCTCATGCAGGCTGTCGCGTTAGGCGAACTTAAAGGCTTAGAAGACGTTAGGGATGTGATTAGGAGATCTATTGAACTTGAAGTTTACGAGCCGCAAAATGTTGAAGAATGGGATGATGCGTATAACCACCTATTGAAGTATATGACGCAAAATAGAGGTTAGAGGTTAGAGGTTGGAGGTTGGATGTTAAAAAATTGCATGAGTAAGTTTTGATGACATTGTTATAAAAGTTATCAGATAAATCCCGAAAAGTGAAGGCTGGGAGCAGATCTGTCCCATCGATAGAACCGTCCCCAATATTAGTATTCTATGCCGGGTCTTGCTTTTACACCTTTATCGGCATAATGCTTAACTGATTTCATTTCCGTTATTAAATCGGCCTTTTCAGCAATCTGAGCCGGAACGTTTCTTCCCGTTAATACAAACTCCATGCCCGGAGGCTTTCTTTCGATTATCTCAAGCACTTGTTTAAGGTTTACCAATTCTGTGTGCAAAGCTGCGAATATCTCATCTAGTATTAAAACATCGCATTCTTCACTATCCAAAATCCGATGCAACTCACCCCACTCCTGCTGAGTAACGGTATACAGTTTTTCTTTTTCTTCATTTGACATATCCTTTACGAATTTGTTTGTTTTAGCAAAGCTAATTACCTGAAACTTCTCGCCTAAGCTTTTAGACGCATCCAATTCTCCTGACAAACCATTTTTTAGAAATTGAATCATAGTAACTTTCAAACCTCTCCCGACAGCTCTTAACCCCAGTCCCAGAGCTGCGGTAGTTTTACCCTTACCGTTCCCTGTGTATATTTGTAAATATCCTTTTTGCACCAAGCATTCCTCCTCTCACGTATATATATTTAATTACACTACAAAAAGTGGTTTTGCAGCAAACTCAGATTTAGATTTAGCCATTGACATGCTTTTCATTATCTAATGCATATGTTGCTATAAGTTTAAATCCAGCATTTCCCTAACAGTGATTTTAATGTCTGATTTTTTGCAAAGAGTTGTGTGTATGGCCTTTTTCCCTTTGAGTTCGGTCAGTGCGTCAGGTACCCTCATCCCTGTAACCTTGCTCAACAAGTCAAGCCTGTCAAATTCGTCCATTTCCTCATTCGCATTTTCATAATCCAACGCTTTAAGTACATCTTTTGCAAACTTAAACGGACTTGCAGTGGATACAAGCAAACATTTCCGAAAATCACCCGTTTGGGATCTGTACATTTCAAGCACCCATTTAGCCACGGCCGTATGTGGGTCAAGTACATAATTTAAGGTTTTATGCGTTGAGCTTATCTCTTGCATCGTTTGATTTTCATCTGCCCATCCGCCCCAAAATATACTTTTAAGACAACTTAAATCCTCTTTTCCTATTTCAAATTTCTGATTTTCTTTAAGATCCGCCATCCACGATCTGACTTTTGCATCATCTTTGTCGGCTAATTCAAATAAAAGTCGCTCCAGATTGCTTGATATGAGAATATCCATCGAAGGCGAAACAGTATTGAAAAATTTCCTTCTCGCATCATAGACGCCGGTACTTATAAAGTCGGCAAGCACATTATTGCTGTTTGACGCGCATATCAGTTTATGGATCGGCAGCCCTGCGATTTTTGCATAATATGCTGCAAGTATGTTTCCAAAATTACCAGTCGGGACAGCAACATTAAAGCTTTCTCCTTCTGTTAGCCATTTATTTTTAACCATATCAATATAAGCCGATATATAATAGACTATCTGAGGAACAAGCCTACCCCAGTTTATTGAATTTGCCGATGAAAAACGAAGATTAGCCTTGTTCATTTGGTTTTTCAACTCCTCATCGGTAAAAATAGCCTTGACCGCCGTTTGCGCATCATCAAAATTTCCTTCTATCGCAGCTACATGAACATTTTTACCTTCCTGGGATACCATTTGAAGACGTTGCATATCGCTAACCCCATTTTCGGGATAAAAAACAATTATGCTCGTTTGTGCAACGTCCTTGAAGCCTTCGAGAGCAGCCTTTCCCGTATCGCCGGATGTCGCCACAAGTATGATGATTTTAGCATTCTCCTGAGTTTTCTGTAAAGCTTTCGTCATAAGCCCCGGTAAAATCTGAAGAGCGATGTCTTTAAAAGCGCAAGTCGGCCCATGCCATAATTCCAAAGAAAACAGATTTTCGCCAAGCCTTACCACTGGCGCAATTGAAGGGGAGTCAAACGTCTTTTCGTTATAAGCCCCCTTTGCGCTATCACTTATATCTTCAATAGAATAGTCCGGCAAAAACTCCGCAAGCAGCATTGCCGCTCTTTCCGCATAATCGGATTTTGCCATCAAATTGAGTAAATTATCTGCCAACGAAGGTATCTTAACCGGAACAAACAATCCACCTTCCTGTGATATGCCATGTTTTATAGCCTCCATTGACGATACCTTGATTGTTTTGTTGCGAGTGCTTATGTATTGCATTAAACAGACCTCCCGAAGAAATTATGACCTTGGTCATGTGACAATAATAGCCTTCATAGCAAAGAAAATCAATATCTACACGTTAAAATGTTGGGCACGTTTTTATGGTAGTAATTTTACCAATATGATATAATAGGCTTAGTTGGGTCATCAAATTCAATATCGGGAGGTTATAGCCATGATTAAGCTATTTATGGGAAAAAAGGGAACCGGTAAGACCAGAAAAATGATAGACATGGCAAACAAGAGCGCCGGCGAATCTAAAGGAAATATCGTTTTCGTAGGCGAAGGACGCAGGTACATTATGGAACTAAAACACGAGGTGCGCTTCATTGACGTCAAAGAATTTGATTTAAGCGAACTGAACGTGTTTTATGGCTTTTTAGGGGGCATAGTCGCCACAAACTACGATATCGAGCAAATCTATATAGATGGGTTGATGGAGATATTTGGGCACAACATGTCCGGAGTTGAAACCTTCATATCAAATGTTAAGAAGTTGTCCAAAAAATTCGGCCTAAGCTTTTTAATGAGCATGGATGGCGATCCCGAGTCTGTGCCCACTTTCTTAAGAGAATATGTCGCTTAACCGAAAAGGTATGTCCTACGAGATTTGTCCATGATTCGAATATAGACGGATTTGTAATTTAAGATACGGATTCGTCTTTATATTTCATCCTTAATGTTCCTCAATAGTAAAAAACTATCATCTATCCAACTGCAGAAAGTGATTTTGCTGCAAAAGCATTATTGAGTTTACATCGATCTTCTCAAGAGATATAATACAGCAGTGCGTTATAGCGTCAAACAAATACAAATTAGTGGAATCTAAGCCATATTTGTTCCGCTCATCTTAGATTAACGCATAAATTTATGCCAAGGAGTGATTTTCGTTGTCGGAAATAAAGTTTTACTATGGAGAAAACGTACCGCTTGAAATGCACAAGGTACGCGTTGTGCAGAAGCTCGATCTGGTTCCGGTCAACCGCAGGCTGGAAGCGATTACTGAAGCCGGAAACAATACTTTTTTACTTAAAAATCGTGATGTTTACCTTGATATGCTGACTGACAGCGGTGTTAATGCTATGAGTGACAAACAGATGGCTGCCATGATGGAAGCTGACGACAGCTATGCAGGCTCTGAAACTTTCACAAGACTCGAAAATAAACTTCAGCAGATTTTTAATATGAAATATTTTTTGCCTACTCACCAGGGCAGGGCTTGTGAACATATTTTAGCCAAGGTTTATGTGGAGCCGGGTTCAATTGTACCTATGAATTACCATTTTACAACCACCAAGGCGCACATTACCCTATGCGGCGGAACTGTCGAAGAAATTTTTATCGATGAAGCTTTGAAAGTAAAGAGCACAGACCCTTTCAAGGGCGATATAGATATACATAAACTCAATGCACTAATTGAAAAACATGGTGCCGCAAATATAGCTTTTGTAAGAATTGAAGCCGGAACAAATCTTATCGGCGGTCAGCCTGTTTCATTGAAGAATATGCAGGAAGTACGCAAGATCTGCGATACATACGGCATAATGCTGGTCTATGACGCCAGTCTGTTGGCGGATAACCTTTATTTCAATAAAGAGAGAGAAGACCAGTGCAAGGATATGTCCATAAGGGAAATAACCAGGAGTATCGCCGACCTCTGCGATATAATCTACTTTTCCGCGCGTAAATTAGGTTGCGTGCGTGGCGGAGGAATTTGCACCAACCGAAACGATGTATATATGAAACTTAGAGAACTCATACCTCTATACGAAGGCTTTCTTACATATGGCGGAATGTCCGTGCGTGAGATGGAAGCTCTGACAGTCGGGCTTGAAGAAACTATGGATGAAAATATGATTAACCAGGGGCCTATTTTCATCGCGTACATGGTATCGGAACTGCAAAAGAGGGGTGTTCCTGTTGTGACTCCCGCCGGAGGCTTAGGCTGCCATATTGATGCGATGCAGTTTTTAAGTCATATCCCGCAATCAGAGTATCCGGCCGGAGCTCTGGCATCAGCTCTTTACATTATAAGCGGAATAAGAGGTATGGAAAGAGGTACATTGTCAGAGCAGAGAAGTTCCGACGGAAGCGAAACATACGCTCACATGGAGCTGTTAAGATTAGCGCTGCCGAGACGTGTTTTCACTTTATCACAGGTAAAATTTGCAATCGACAGAATATCCTGGCTATATGAAAATCGCGAAATTGTAAGAGGACTTAATTTTATCGAAGAGCCTAAAATACTCCGTTTCTTCTTCGGCAAGCTTAAGCCGATAGGAGAATGGCAGACAATGCTTGTGGCGAAGTTTAAGCAGGATTTTGGCAACAGTCTGTAATAAAATGAGCGCCGAAGTAATTTCGGCGCTTTTTCTACTTTTATTATACAGTCTACTCGTATAAATTATATCCATGATGTCAATTCGATTTTAAAAACATATTTAAATATGTCGGCTTGTGATCTCATCCTCTTTTTTACCCTTTTATCACCGCTACTGTTTTAAGTTTCTTAACCGGCTCAATCAAGTCAAGCTGCTGGTTTATCACAAAATCAATATCTGCGAGCAGGAATTAGAACTTTCTGTTTTTCCTTCTCATACAAGACGAACATCGACATGCCTCCTTGAAAATAAAAAACCTGCCAATTAAGCAGGTTTTCATGTAAACGTATCCTGTTATCTCTTTGAGAATTGGGGAGCTCTTCTCGCAGCTTTTAGACCGTATTTCTTTCTCTCCTTCATTCTCGGATCACGTGTCAGAAATCCTGCCTTTTTAAGTATAGCACGAAGCTCGCCGTCCACCTTCAAAAGAGCGCGGGAGATTCCATGCCTTATAGCTCCGGCTTGCCCTGTGTAGCCGCCGCCTTTGACATTAACTGATACATCAAACCTACCGAACGTATCCGTAAGTATGAGTGGATTACGCACTATTACTTTTAAAGTTTCAAGTCCGAAATAATCCTCAATATCCCTCTGATTAACCGTAATTTTCCCTTTTCCGGGAGAAAGGCTGACTCTGGCTATCGCCGATTTCCTTCTTCCCGTGCCTTGAAATGCAACCTTGGCCAAATATATCCCTCCTTATACTAATATTTCTAGATTTTCAGGCTTTTGCGCCTGATGTTCATGCGTATTCCCTGCGTACACCTTAAGCTTTGTAAGCATTTTGCGACCCAGCGTGTTTTGGGGAAGCATTCCTTTGACAGCGCTCATTACAGCAAATTCCGGCTTAGTCTGCATGAGCTTTCTGTAAGGAGTTTCTTTAAGCCCGCTTGGATAATGCGAATGACGTCTGTAAAACTTCTGATCAAGCTTTTTCCCGGTAAGCTTAACCTCCCGAGCATTTATGACAATGATGTGATCCCCTGTATCCACATGCGGTGTATAGATCGGCTTATGTTTACCACGCAGTACAGTGGCTATCTGAGAAGCGAGCCTTCCCAAAACTTTTCCTTTTGCGTCAATTACATACCATTTACGTTCTATTTCACTCGGCTTGGCTGAATATGTTCTCAATCGAAAAACCTCCTTGAAATATCAAAAATCCGGTCAACTATTACTATGTACAATGACCGGGATGACCGGATAGAATTTTCACCAAAACATATTGTACTTTATGCAATCTTAGTTGTCAAGCAATAGATCTGATTGTTAATAGAAAACCTCCATAAGACAAAGTCCATGTGCCGGAGCCGTCGGGCCAGCCATGCTCCTGTCACGGGAAGAAATGATCAAAGGCAAATCGTCAGGACTGATTCTGCCTGCGCCTACCTCAAGCAGCGTACCGACTATTATTCGTACCATGTTATACAAGAATCCTCCCCCGGATAGATCTATGCACAAAAAAGGCGGCTGCCAATCAAGGTTGATTTTGTCAAGATTACGCACAGTATTCTTAATCCGGCTTCCTGTACTCATAAAGCCGTAAAAGTCATGAGTTCCTTCAAAATGTTTGGAAGCTTTTAGCATAGCTTCTATATCAATCGGAAAAGGCACATGGTGATAATACTGCCGCCCAAGCGCAATTCCTTGGGGATGAGAAACGATCGAATATCTGTATCTTTTGCCGGTAGCAGAAAATCGCGCATGAAACTCACGCGGAACTTCGCAAGAATTAAGAACTCTAACATCCTCCGGCATAAGAGAGTTCAAAGCATAACAAAATCTATCGGCTGGTATTGTGGACTCTGTATAGAAATTAGCTACCTGCCCTTTAGCGTGCACTCCGCTGTCGGTTCGTCCTGCAACAGTAAGCGCTATCCTTTGATCCGTAATCCTAAACAAAGCAGCTTCAAGCACTTCCTGGACGGAAAGCGCATTTTTCTGTCGCTGCCACCCTGCATAATATGTTCCGTCATACTCTATAATAAGCTTTATGTTTCTACGTCTATCCTGCATTTCGCTCACCTTTAAAACCAACCTGCCAAAAATACAAGCATAATCATAAGCAGGGTAATAAGAATTGCCAATAGATCCCGTTTTTTAGCTTTGAGAGTATTCATTCGGGTTCGATTTTCGCCTCCGCGATAACAACGCGATTCCATCGCCATCGCAAGCTCGTCAGCTCTTCTGAAAGCGCTTATAAAAAGCGGAACCAACAGAGGCACCAAAGCCTTTGCTCTAACAAAGATATTGCCACTTTCAAAATCCGCGCCTCTTGCCATCTGCGCTTTCATTATTTTATCTGTTTCCTCTATCAATGTGGGAATAAACCTTAACGCTATTGTGGTCATCATAGATATCTCATGAGCAGGAAAACCGATTTTCTTTAACGGACGCAAAAGATGCTCCATACCGTCTGTCAGGGATATGGGTGATGTGGTTAGTGTCAATAGCGATGTGCCAAGCACCAGAAAAACTATTCGTAATATCATGAAAATACCCTGATCAAGACCTTCTTGGGTAAAGGGTAGTCCCCACAAAGTAAAAATCACTGTTTCACCACGGGTAAAAAATGCGTTTATGACAAACGTGAGCACTATTATAAAGTAAAGAGGTTTTAAGTTTCCAAAGAGGTATTTTAGGTTTATCCCTGAAATCGCAACAGCCACTACAACATATAAAAACGCCGGCAAGTAGCCTGCATAGTTTCTTACAGAAAAGACTGCCACTACAAAAAGAAAAGTGATAATAATCTTATACCTTGGGTCAAGCTTATGAATTACTGACTCACCCGGGAAATACTGCCCAAGAGTAATATCTTTAAGCACCTTCTTTTCCTCCTAACCAGTGTACCGAGAAAATACGAATCTTAAAGCCCCCTTATCATCTGTTGCGGATGAATTCCACGTTCAATATATTCAATCCAGAGGAACCATACCCTTGGTTTGTAGAATAATATCTCTTGCTGCTTGTACAGTATACACACCTTGAGGGAAGTCGAATCCTTTTTGTCGCAACATGTTTATAATTTTGGTTATCTGCGGTATCCCAAGCCCCATGCTTTCAAGTTTCTCGTGCTCGGCAAAAATTTGCGCGGCCGTACCTGTGAGAGCAACTTTACCCTTTTCCATCACGATGATTCTGTCCGCAAGCCGTGCTATGTCGTCCATGTTGTGCGAAACCAATATGATGGTTATGTTGCGGCTTTTATGTAGTTCGCTGATTTGCGCCAATATCTCGTTTTTTCCTTTGGGATCCAGTCCTGCCGTTGGCTCATCCAATATAAGAAATTTAGGGTTCATAGCAAGCACACCTGCGATGGCAACCCTTCTTCTTTGTCCCCCGCTTATCTCAAAAGGGGATCTGTCTTTATATTTTTTAAAATCTAAGCCAACCAGCGACAAAGCGCTAGACACGCGCTCTTCAATTTCGGACTGAGGTACTCCGTAATTTTTAGGCCCGAACGAAACGTCGCGATAGATCGTTTCCTCGAACAACTGATGTTCAGGATATTGAAAAACAAGCCCGACATTTTTTCTAATTTCTTTCAAGGCTTGTCCTTTTGCGATTGATACGTCTGCGTCGTCTATAATCACTTTGCCGGAAGTGGGCTTTAAAAGGCCGTTTAGGTGCTGGACTAAAGTGGATTTGCCTGAACCCGTATGTCCTATCAAACCAATAAACTCCCCGTCTTTGATGTCAAAACTCACATCAGATAGCGCAACAGACTTAAACGGGCTATCAGGCATATATATGTGTGAGAGTGACTCAACTGTTATGGGCACAGCACACCGACAAGCTCTTCGGTTTTTAATATTCCCGAAGGTATATTAAATCCGGCTTTTCTTAACTCATGCGCCAACTCGGTAGCTTGGGGCACATCAAGCCCCATGTTTTTCAAATCATCAACGTTTGAAAACACATGGCTCGGAGTACCTTCAATGACTATTCGCCCGTTTTCCATCACCATCACCCGATCGGCTTCAACCGCCTCTTCCATATAGTGAGTTACATACACGACGGTTATATTTTCCTCTTTATTAAGTCGCTTTATCGTATGCAACACCTCTTGTCTGCCTATAGGGTCAAGCATCGCGGTAGGCTCGTCCAGGACAATAATTTCAGGTTTCATCGCCAATATCCCTGCAATTGCTACTCTCTGCTTTTGTCCGCCTGACAAAAAATGAGGCGCATGACGCGCAAACCCACTCATATCAACTGTTTTTAAAGCCTCATCCACCCTCAGGCGTATCACTTCAGGCTTGATTCCTAGATTTTCCGGTCCAAATGCCACGTCTTCCTCAACCATCGTTGAAACCATCTGATTATCCGGATTTTGGAAAACCATCCCCGCGGTACGCCTTATATCCCATAATTTGGACAAATCTTTAGTGTCCATGCCCTTAATTATAACAACGCCTTTTGATGGATTTAACAGAGCGTTAATGAGCTTAGCAAGAGTCGATTTACCTGATCCATTATGACCTATGATAGTTACAAACTCGCCTTTGAAAATATTGAATGTAACGTTCTCAAGCGCCTGTATGTGATCTCCATCGTGGTTCGTATACTCAAAACATACGTTCTTAAACTCAATCAAGGGTTCCATAATCAACTATCCTTGTAAAATATTAAACAAGTTCAACCATCACTTCTTCGGCTGCATCACCTCTTCGTGGGCCTAATTTGATTATCCTTGTATATCCGCCGCCGCAGTTTTCCTTTTGATTCCTTGCATCATATTTTGCGCCATATTCATTGAAAATTTTCTCGATAAGCGGATGCTTTATTTTTCTGTGACGATCAGCGTATTCTTTTTTAGTTTCGTCTTTTTCCCTTGGGGCTTTAATGTCGTAAACATATGCCATTATCATTCTTCGTGCGTGAAGCTTTGAAGGCAAATCATTGGTAACCTCAATTGTTACGGTTTGCCCCTTTTCGTTATTAACCTGCTTGCTAACTTTGATAACCTTATCATGATTTTTTATAGCCAGACTGAGCATCTTCTCCGCAAGTCTGCAGACATCTTTAGCTCTCGCTTGCGTAGTTTTGATTTTTCCATTCATGAGAAGCGCGGAAACCTGATTTCTTAAGAGCGCTTTTCTTTGATCAGTCGCTTTGCCTAATTTACTATATCTTGCCATAGCAATCCTCCTTAAGCCTACTTGTTATCCGAATCGCTTCTAAGCTTAAGTCCCATACTTTCCAGTTTCTGTTGGACTTCTTCAAGCGACTTCTTTCCAAGATTTCGAACCTTCATCATATCATCTTCGCTTTTTTGGATTAGTTCCTGTAAAGTGTTAATAGAAGCGCGCTTTAAACAATTGTAAGATCTCACTGAAAGATCTAATTCCTCAATTGTCATATCAAGCGATCTCTCCTTGGGCTCATCCTCTTTTTCGACCATAATCTCAACTTTGTTGGCATGATCGCTTAAATTGATAAAAAGCGAAAGATGTTCGGTCAGTATTTTCGCAGCTAGCCCTATCGCTTCATCAGGGCTTATGCTGCAGTTAGTCCATACTTCTATAGTCAGTTTATCGTAATCAGTGATTTGTCCCACGCGAGTATTACTCACGGAAAAATTCACTTTACGAATTGGAGTAAAAATCGAGTCAACAGGTATGATGCCTATGGCCTGGCCAAGGCGTTTATTTCTTTCCGCCGTAACATAACCTCTGCCCTTTTCGATGTTAATCTCCATGTAAAGTTTCGCACCATCTCCCAATGTAGCTATATGGTGATCAGGATTCAAAATCCTCACTTCAGATCCCATTATTATATCCTTACCGGTTACAGTCCCCGGGCCTTTTGAATCTATCGTAATTGTTTTAGGACCGTCGACATCCATTGAAAGCGATAGTTCCTTGAGATTGAGAATTAACTCAACAAGGTCTTCCTTTACACCCTGAATGGTGGAAAATTCATGCAGTGCCCCGTCAACTTTAATTGACGCCACAGCAACTCCAGGCAACGATGAAAGCAGCACTCTTCTCAACGAATTTCCCAAAGTTGTGCCAAATCCTCGTTCCAATGGCTCTATCACGAATTTACCGTAACCGCTGTTCCCCTTTAGCTCGATTATATCAATTTTTGGCTTTTCTATCTCGATCATACAAGACATGCCCTCCTCGCAACCATTTTGAGCATAGCAACAAGCTAAAATAAGCTTGAATAGCGCGTAAATATAATATATTATTCATTCCGGTCGCTCATCTGGAGTAGTGCTCTACGATCAGATGCTCGTCTATCGGCAGATCGACATCCGCTCGTGCAGGCATGGAAACGACATTACCTTCCAGTTTTTCGCGGTTAACCAGCAACCATGGAACAACAGCCTTAGCAGCGTCTTCCTTGAAAACCTTGAAAAATTCGATCTCATCAGCACTTTTTGCGTCAACTGAGATTATGTTTCCTTTTTCGACCAGATATGAGGGTATATCCACTCTTTTACCGTTGACCAAAATGTGTCCGTGGCGGACAAGTTGTCTCGACTGAGGACGAGACACTCCAAATCCGATACGATACACAACATTATCAAGCCTTCTTTCCAATAACTGCAGCAAATTTTCGCCTGTTATGCCCTTCATACGCTCTGCGATTTCGTAATAAAGAGAAAACTGTTCTTCCCTTAAACCGTAAATTCTCTTAGCTTTCTGTTTCTCACGAAGCTGAATTCCGTACTCTGAAAGCTTTTTTCTTGATTTCCCATGTTGTCCCGGAGCAACCGGTCTGCGTCCTAACGAACACTTAGCGGTATAACAACGGTCGCCTTTTAAATATAGCTTCGTCCCTTCGCGACGGCATAACCGACATACGGGACCTGTATATCTTGACATCTATTCTTTACACCTCCTGAATAATATTACACTCTTCTTTTCTTTGGCGCACGGCAGCCGTTATGCGGTATTGGCGTTACATCCTTTATGAGATTCACTTCAAGCCCTGCCGCCTGCAACGATCTTATCGCTGCCTCGCGTCCAGAACCCGGTCCTTTCACAAAGACCTCTATACTTCTCATCCCGTGCTCCATTGCAGCTTTTGCAGCGACTTCGGCCGCCATCTGAGCAGCATAAGGAGTTCCTTTCCTTGAACCTTTGAACCCAAGAGTTCCTGCGCTTGACCACGACACAGCGTTACCCGCAATATCAGTTATCGTCACCATGGTATTATTGAATGTTGACTTTATATGAGCGGCACCGCGCTCAATATTTTTTCTTTCCTTGCGTTTTCTGGTCTTTTTGACCTGTTTAGCCGGCATTATTCAACCCTCCTATTTCTTTCTTCTGATTCCTATTGTTCTTCTCACACCCTTGCGCGTTCTGGCATTTGACTTAGTTCTCTGACCTCTGACAGGCATACCCCTGCGATGCCTTATCCCCCGGTAACAGCCAATCTCAATAAGGCGCTTTATGTTCATGGTTAATTCGCGCCTTAGATCTCCTTCAACTCTTACACTTCGGTCGATATATTCCCTTAGTTTTGCCACTTCGGAATCAGTTAAGTCTTTCACTCTGGTATCAGGGTTAATTCCTGTACCAGCTAAGATCTTATCAGCTGTCGGCCTGCCGATACCGTAAATATAAGTCAACCCAATCTCTACCCTTTTCTCACGGGGTAAATCCACTCCGGCAATACGAGCCATTATCACACCTCCATAATATTGTGTCAAATTTTACAATTTCCAAACTAACCCTGTCTTTGTTTATGCTTAGGTGTTGTACAGATCACCCTTACAACGCCTTTTCTCTTGATGATCTTGCATTTTTCACAGATTGCCTTTACAGACGGCCTTACTTTCACACCTATTCCCTCCTCATTACTTGCCTCGCCAAATGATCCGCCCGCGGGTCAGATCATACGGAGACAGCTCAACGGTCACTTTGTCTCCCGGCAAAACCCGTATAAAATTCATACGAAGCTTGCCTGAGATATGTGCCAGAAGTCTGTGTCCATTTTGTATCTCCACTTTGAACATGGCATTTGGCAATGCCTCTATAACTTTACCTTCAACTTCTATTACATCTTCTTTTGCCAAAAAGACCCACCTTCCTATTTGGATTCATATCCAATACGCTTAAGAACCCTGCGGATCTCAGCGTCTAACACGCATTTACCTTCAAGTATCTTATTTCTGATTTCCCAAGCGACATCATGTTTGACCAAAAGGTGCTTTAGTTTTTTCTTCTTCGGCCGACTTATGGTTCTTAAACGACCATCGGCCATAAGCACATAATTATCTTCTATAATGCCGGTAACCACGAAAAACTTATCTTTATCCCTGCCCATCGTCGCTTTAACAATAGTGCCTATACCAATTCTTACATCCTTTGGCATACTTGGTTATCCTTCCAAAGTTAATATGATCGGTCCATCGTCACTTATAGCTATTGTGTGCTCAAAATGCGCCGATAAACCACCATCTTTAGTAAGGACAGTCCAACCATCGTCCATAAGCTTTACCTCGTCGCCTTTTTCATTGATCATTGGTTCAATAGCCAATGTCATACCTTTTTGCAGCCTTAATCCTCTGCCTGGTAGCCCATAGTTTGGAACAGGAGGTTTTTCGTGCATATCCATCCCGATCCCATGGCCGACATACTTTTTTACTACCGAAAACCCCCGCTTTTCCGTATACTGCTGAATAGCATGTGAGATATCAGATAAACGATAATCAGGACCGGCAAATCTTATCCCCTCGAAAAACGCACCCTTCGCAGTGTCTATTAACTCAAGTGCTTTAGCTGATATCTTTCCAACAGGGTAAGTGTTTGCAGCATCAGCATAATATCCTCCAAATAATACCCCGATATCAACCCCTGCTATGTCCCCTTCCTCAAGTACTCGCGCTCCGGGAATCCCGTGGATCACCTGATCGTTTACGGATACGCAAATATTTGCGGGGAAACCTTCATATCCCTTAAAAGCGGGAATAGCATCGCAGTTTATTATATACTCCTTTGCGATTCTGTCAAGCTCCCTCGATGGAATCCCGGGAGCAATAAGCCTTTCAACAGCCTTAAGAGCTCCTGCCACAATCGCTCCCGCTTGACGCATTACCTCTATTTCACGCTGTGACTTAAGAATTATCATATCTTGCGGCCTTTTATTTCAAGAAACCTTTGTAATGTCTCATAAGCATCTGCGACTCAAGCTGTCTAGTCGTTTCAAGAGCTACGCCTACAACTATAAGTAGTGCGGTTCCTCCGAAATACATTGGCACTCCTGTAACAGTGGAAGCTATGATAGGGATTATGGCAACTGACGTTAGAAAGATCGCACCTACTAAAGTTATACGACTCGAAATTTTGAGAAGATGATCGGCTGTTGGTTTTCCAGGCCTAATACCTTGCACGAAGCCTCCGTATTGCTTAAGATTGTTTGCAACCTCGACAGGATTGAAGGTTATCTGCGTATAAAAATATGTGAAAAACATGATCAAAAGGGCGTAAATCCCTGCATACAACATCGATTCCTGGCTGAAATACATCCCTATCCATCTTGCAAATCCGCTTGCAGGAAAAAATTGTGCTAATGTCTGGGGTAATGCCAGAAAGGATACCGCAAAAATTATGGGCAACACACCCGAAGAGTTTACTTTCATAGGTATATGGGTGCTCTGACCTCCGTACATTTTTCTTCCTACCATGCGTTTCGCGTATTGAACAGGTATTCGTCTTTGTCCTAAATCAACGAATATAATTCCCCCAACTAAAGCCACGACAAAAACTACTACTATGGGTAATGCCCACGGGCTTAATGTGCGAGCCACAAACGCTAGCTGCCAAAGTGACACAACCGCAATAGGAAGTCTTGATACGATGCTTATAAATATAAGAAGCGATATTCCGTTCCCTATTCCTCTGTCGGTTATCTGCTCGCCAAGCCACATCAAAAACGCAGTGCCGGCGGTAAGTGTCAAAATGACTATACCATATCCTAGAAATGATCTGTCCTGAATAGCTCCGCCTGCCAGACCATAAGTTATACCTAAAGCCTGGATGAAGGCTAGCACTACAGTAAAATACCTGACATACTGAGCGATTTTTTTGCGTCCTTCTTCGCCTTCTTTTGCAAGTTGTTCAAGTTTAGGTATGGCGACTGTTAAAAGCTGCATTATGATGGACGCGTTGATGTATGGGGTTATTCCCATAGCAAATATGGTAAAATTGCCGAAAGCTCCGCCGGATATAATATCAAGAAGCCCTAAAAGGGTATTCCCCTCGACGAGATTTCTTATATAACCGCCGTCTATACCTGGAATAGGAATAAATGTACCTATTCTGTATATCAAAAGCATTATCAGTGTGAATATGATCTTTTTTCTTAGATCATTTATTTTCCAAGCATTCTTTAAGGTGTCCACCATTTTATAGCACCTCCGTACTTCCTCCCGCAGATTCGATCTTTTGTTGCGCTGATTTGCTGAATTTGTGGGCTTTCACTGTGAGTTGACGTGTGAGTTCTCCTTCTCCTAAGATTTTCACACCATCATTCAATTTCTTTATAAGCCCGCACTCTTTCAAAACTTCGGGTGTAACGACAGTATCTTTCTCAAAACAATTAAGATCCTCGACGTTTAACTCGCTATAAACTCTTGCAAATATATTGGTAAAGCCTCTTTTCGGTAAACGCCTGACAAGAGGCATCTGTCCTCCCTCAAAACCGGGTCGTACTCCGCCTCCGCTTCTGGCCTTCTGACCTTTATGACCTCGCCCGGCAGTTTTGCCAAGTCCCGAACCGATACCTCTACCCTTGCGTTTAGGCGTAGATGTCGAACCTTGCGCGGGTTTCAACTCATGTAATCTCACAAAGAAACACCTCCTTTATTATTTTTCTACTTCTTCAACGTGTACTATATGATTGACCTTTTTTATCATTCCACGAACAATTTCGTTGTCGGGATGAATTTTAAAACTATTGATTTTGCTCAAACCAAGCGCTTTAAGCGTATCAATTTGTAACTTTACGCGTCCTGCGGCGCTTTTTTTCTGCACAACTTTAAGCATAGCCACTATTGCATCCTCCTGCCGACAATATCCTCAACCGTTTTACCTCTAAGCCTAGCGAAGTCTTCCGCCGTCTTCAGGCTTGAAAGCCCTTGCATTACGGCATTAACGACATTTTTGGCATTGTTTGAGCCAATAGTTTTGGTACGTATATTGCGTATTCCGGCAAGCTCTAAAACCGCGCGAACAGGTCCACCGGCGATGACTCCCGTACCCTCGCGGGCTGGCTTCATGAGCACCTTGCCACTTCCGAATTCGCCCAATATCTCATGTGGGATGGTATCATTATGCACTATAGGAATTTTTATAAGCTGTTTTTTAGCATCTTCCACGCCTTTTCTCACAGCTTCGGGAATCTCAGTTGCTTTTCCCGTGCCTATTCCGACATGTCCGTTTTTATCGCCCACTACTACTACAACGCTGAACCTGAAATTTCTACCGCCCTTGACAACCTTGGTAACTCGGCTAATTTTTACAATTTTTTCCTTGATATCCAACGTCTCGGCATTAATCCGCTCCACGAAATCTACCTCCTCTAAAACTCAAGTCCGGCTTCGCGCGCACCGCTTGCGACTTCCTGAACTCTCCCGTGGTATATATATCCGCCCCTGTCAAACACAACCTTCTTGATCCCCTGATTTAACGCCCTCTCAGCAGCTATCTGCCCTACCAGTTTTGCGGCTTCTTTCTTTGTGAGTTCAGCAATTCTTCCTTTTATCTCAGAATCAAGTGTCGAAGCTGACAGCATGGTATGTCCGCATGTATCATCTATTATCTGAACATGCAAATGCTTAAGGCTTCGAAAGACATTTAAACGCGGCCTTTCAGGCGTGCCTGCTGCTCTTTTACGAATACGCTGATGCCTGACTTTTCTTAATGCGTTTTTATCCGCCTTGTTAATCACCTTTTCACTTCCTCTCCTATTATTTATTTGCCTGTCTTTCCGACCTTGCGTAGTATCTTTTCATTCTCGTACATTATCCCCTTGCCCTTGTACGGCTCGGGTCTTCTTACATCTCTAATCCTTGCGGCTACAGACCCAACTTTTTGCTTATCTATGCCTTTAACAACAATTTTCGTGACTTCCGGCACTTCAAACTCAATCCCTGCTTCCTCCTCTATCTCAACGGGATGAGAATACCCTGCAGCAATTACCAATTTCTTCCCTTGTTTCTGAGCTCTGTATCCAACGCCACTTATAGTCAGGCGCTTTTGAAATCCATTGGTTACGCCTTCTACCATATTGCCAATTAGAGTTCGACTTAAGCCATGAAGCGATTTCTGAGTTTTACTGTCGTTTCTTCTCTCAACCGTAACCATCGTTGAGTCTACTACAATTTTTATATCCTCATGTATGAACTCGCTAAGCTCACCCTTTGGTCCCTTGACTGTTACTTTATTACCATCAGCAAGCGTAACGGTCACACCAGCCGGAATATTAACCGGCAATTTCCCTATTCTAGACACTTTCAACACCTCCGTTTTTCAGTCATCGGTCGCTGGTCATCAGTTGTCTATAAGAGAACTTTAGTTTCCAATCCCTGACGACTATTACCTGACTTCCATTCCCTGACGCCTTACGTCTGAATTACCAAATGAAGCATATGACTTCGCCGCCCAAGCCTGCTTTGCGTGCCTGCCTGTCTGTCATTATACCACTGGATGTAGAAATAATGGCTACTCCCAGTCCTCCCAAAACTTTGGGTACAATCTCCTTTTTAGCATAAACGCTCAAACCAGGCTTACTTATCCTCTTAAGGCCGGAAATTACCTTTTCATTGCCCTGAGCGTACTTTAGATCAATTTTCAATATTCCTTGTTTCTTATCACTAATTTCAGTATATCCCTTTATGAATCCTTCTTTTAGAAGAATTCCCGCAATTGCCCTCTTCATACCTGAAGCAGGCACTTCCACAGTTTTGTGTTTTGCAACCAGGGCATTCCGAATTCGTGTTAGCATATCAGCAATAGGATCGGTCATTAAGTTTACCTCCTTCCAATTTCAAAAGCTCACCAGCTTGCTTTTCTCACACCAGGTATCTGGCCTAAATGTGCCAATTCCCTGAAACAAATACGGCAGACGCCGAACTTCCTAAGATAAGCGTGAGGGCGTCCGCACAAGCGGCAACGCGTATATCCCCTTGTTGAAAACTTAGGTTTGCGCTGCTGCCTTATTATTAATGATTTTTTTGCCAATTGCTTTTCCTCCTTAAACCTTTAAGATTTTACTGTTTTGCAAACGGCATACCCAACGAGGTTAGTAGCTCGCGCGCTTCCTCATCGTTTTTCGCGGTTGTTACGATAATTATATCCATTCCCCTGATCTTATCGACTTTATCATAATTGATCTCGGGAAAAATCAGCTGCTCTTTTATACCTAAAGCATAATTTCCTCGCCCGTCAAATGATTTGGCCGCAACACCCCTAAAGTCCCTTACCCTGGGTAAAGCTATATTAAAGAGTCTATCTAAAAACTCAAACATCCGATTGCCCCGCAAAGTAACCTTAGTACCAATTTTCATACCTTCTCTAAGCTTAAAGGCCGCAACCGATTTCTTGGCTTTCGTCACTACAGCTTTCTGTCCTGTTATGATAGCCAATTCTTCCATCGCGGAATCAAGCAGCTTAAGATTGTCCTTGGCATCTCCTATTCCCATGTTTATTACGACTTTTTCAAGCCTAGGTACCTGCATGACGTTTTCATAACCAAATGCTTTCATCATTGCAGATATCACATCTTTGTTGTATCGTTCCTTGAGCCTTGGAATCAAGTAATTCATCTCCTTTCAAATGGAAATCAGTTATTGAAGGTCTCCCCGCATTTTTTACACACCCGAACCTTAGATCCGTCTTGCAGCACCTTTTTTGCAATGCGGGTTGTTTTACTGCATTTACCGCAAACAAGCATAGTTTTTGAAGCAACAATCGGACTTTCGGTATGAAGTATGCCTCCTTGTTTGTTCATGCCGCGAGGTTTACGGTGCTTAAATGTCTTATTGATATTCTCAATGAGAATCTTGCCTTCACCAGGGAATGCCGCAATTATTTTGCCACGCTTACTCTTGTCCTTGCCGGAGATGATCTCGACCAAGTCCCCTTTTTTTACATGCATTCTGTTCATTTCGGCCATTTTTGCCACCTCCTTTTTATATTACCTCTGGAGCTAAGGATACGATCTTCATAAAATCCTTCTCTCTTAATTCCCTGGCTACCGGTCCGAATATGCGGGTACCTTTAGGCTGTTTAGCATCGGTCAAAATTACCGCAGCGTTATCGTCAAATTTTACATGAGATCCATCCGGTCTCTTTAAACCTTTAGTGGATCTCACTATTACAGCCTTAACCACTTCACCTTTTTTCACAACACCTCCGGGTGTTGCACTTTTGACCGAAGCGACTATAATATCGCCTATGTTTCCGTGCCTTCTTTTGGTGCCACCTAACACCTTTATGCACATAATCTCCTTAGCGCCTGTATTATCAGCCGCTTTAAGACGCGTTTGTTGTTGTACCATCCGATAACCCTCCTCTCTAAGTCTATATGTTAGCGCGCCTTCTCAACGATCTCTACAAGACGCCACCTTTTTTGCGAACTCAAAGGCCTGGTTTCCATGATCTTTACCTTGTCTCCTATGTTGCAAGCATTTTCTTCGTCATGTGCCTTAAATTTGGCTGTCCTCTTAATGTATTTACCATACATCTCATGCTTCACGAGGCTTTCTATGGCTACAACAATGGTTTTGTCCATCTTATTGCTGACGACTTTTCCTGTTCTGACCTTGCGGTCTGCTCTATCATTAGCCAATGCCGTTTCCTCCCTTCCAAACGCAATCAGGATTACCTTGTGCCCAATTTCAACTCGCGCTGTGTCAAAATGGTTTTTACCCTTGCTATATCTCTCTTTACTTCCCGTATTCTCAGGGGGTTCTCCAATTGTCCGGTAGCTAGTTGAAAACGCAGATTAAAGAGTTCGCCTTTCATATCCCCCAACTTTTCATTGAGTTCATCGTTGGTCCAATCAACCATCTTACTCGCTTTCATTTGCTTCACCACCCAATTCCTCTTTTTTGACAAACTTGCTTTTGATCGGCAGTTTATGTGATGCTAACCGCATTGCTTCACGTGCTTGTTCTTCAGTTATACCTGCCATCTCAAACATCATTCTGTCAGGTTTTACAACCGCTACCCAGTATTCAGGTGACCCCTTGCCGCTACCCATTCGCGTTTCGGCTGGTTTTTTGGTTACCGGCTTATCCGGGAATATCTTAACCCAGACCTGTCCACCTCTTTTTATAAAGCGTGTCATCGCAATACGTGCAGCTTCTATTTGGTTGCTGGTAATCCAGCCCGGCTCCGTCGCCATAAGACCGAAATCCCCATATGCCAGAGTATTGCCGCGATATGCTCTTCCCTTCATTCTTCCGCGCTGCGTTTTGCGGTGCTTAACTCTTTTAGGCGTTAACATCTTGACTCCTCCTTTGCTCCTGCATCTGAGGCCGATTTTTTGCCTTAGGGAGTATTTCCCCCTTATAGATCCATACCTTTACTCCTATTCTACCGTATGTGGTATGAGCCTCGGCAAAACCATAATCAATGTCCGCTCTTATAGTCTGAAGAGGAATTGTTCCTTCATGATATTTCTCGCTGCGAGCAATTTCCGCACCGCCAAGGCGTCCTCCAACTCTCGTCTTGATTCCCTTAGCCCCTGCTCTCATCGATCTGGTTATCAGCTGTTTCATCGCACGTCGGAATGAAATTCTTTTTTCTAGCTGTGCTGCTATATTTTCAGCGGCAAGCTGTGCGTCTAGATCCGGTACCTTGACCTCAAGTATATTAATTACAGCTTTTTTGGCGGTAAACTTCTCAACTTCACCTTTGAGCTGCTCAATTCCCGCTCCACCTTTACCGATAACAATTCCCGGTTTTGCTGTGTAGATATCTACCTTTAGTCGATTGGCTGCTCTCTCAATCTCAATTTTTGAAATACCGGCGTTAAACAGCTTTTTCTTAAGCATCTTTCTTAAATTGACGTCTTCTATAAGCATGTCGGCAAAATTTTTGTCTGAGGCATACCATCTTGCGTCCCAATTCTTTATAACGCCGACTCTCAATCCGTGGGGATGTACTTTATGACCCACTAATCTTCCCCTCCTTATCTCTTAACTTGATCCAATATAACCGTTATATGGCTTGTTCTCTTTAGAATCCTGGATGCGCTTCCCTTTGCTCTTGGGCTGAATCTTTTAAGCGTAGGTCCCTGACTTGCGTAGATTTCTGCTATATAAAGATCTTCGCGATCAAGGTTTAAATTATTTTCAGCATTTGCAATAGCTGATTTAAGCAACTTTTCAACAGGTAAAACCGATGATCTCACCGTACCTGCCAAAATGGCTAAAGCTGCGTCTACCTTTTTGCCCCTGATAAGATCTATCACAGCGCCTACTTTTCTTGACGAAATCCTGATATATCGGGCAAGGGCACGAGGACGATTATCTGCAAACTCTTCCCTTGCTATCGCTTTTTCTCTTGTTCTTGTAGCCACTTAAACTCTCCCTCCTTCCCGGAAATTAGGCCTATTTTAAAGTTGTTGATTTTTCGGTTGGATCTCCATGACCTCTGAAATTCCTGGTAGGAGCAAATTCACCCAGCTTATGGCCTACCATTTCCTCCGTCACATATACGGGAACATGCTTCTTCCCATCATGAACTGCTATCGTATGCCCTACCATATCCGGGATAATTGTTGACGCCCGTGCCCAGGTTTTAATGACTGATTTCTTTGCAGTCTGATTTAAGTTGCTAATCTTCTTAACCAAGCTCTCGCTTACGAATGGACCCTTTTTTTTGGAACGGCTCACCTTTTTATCTCCTTTCCATCAATCTACTTGCCTTGTTGTCTGCGCTTTACTATATATTTATCAGAATACTTTTTCTTAGGTCTGGTCCTGTACCCCAATGTCGGCTTACCCCAGGGAGTAACCGGTCCCGGTCTTCCAATGGGGGCCCTACCTTCACCGCCGCCGTGAGGATGATCAACGGGGTTCATAACTGAACCACGAACCGTGGGTCTAATCCCCATGTGACGCTTTCTACCGGCTTTTCCGATTGATATGTTCTCATGGTCAAGATTTCCGATTTGACCTATCGTTGCTTTGCACAAAAGTCGTATAAGCCTTACTTCGCCGGATGTTAGTCTCACATGGGCAAAATCACCTTCTTTTGCCATAAGCTGAGCATACGCACCTGCCGATCGAACCAGCTTTCCACCTTTACCCGCATCAAGCTCAATATTGTGTATAAGGCTACCCAGAGGGATATCTTTTAGAGTCAACGCATTTCCCGGCTTTATATCGGCTCCTTGTCCGGATATGACCGTGTCGCCGGTTTTAATACCTTGAGGTGCTAATATATATCTTTTTTCACCGTCCACATAATGCAGTAGAGCTATGTTTGCGCTACGATTGGGATCATACTCAATAGATGCCACTTTAGCGGGAACACTGTCCTTATCTCTTTTGAAATCTATTATTCTGTACTTTCTCTTAGCTCCACCGCCCTGATGCCTTACCGTGATATGTCCGTGAACATTTCTCCCGGCATTCTTCTTCAATGAAACAAGAAGGGATTTCTCAGGCGATTTTACAGTTATTTCTTCAAAAGTGGATCCCGTCATGTGCCTTCTTGCGGGAGAAGTAGGATTATATTTTTTTATAGCCATAGCGATTGTACCTCACTTTCACACCATTCCCTCAAAGAAAGGAATGTCCTTGCTTGTCGGAAGAAGTTTAACTATCGCCTTTTTCAATTCAGGCGTACGCCCTTGGTGAATCCCACGTCTTTTGAGCTTTCCCATATGGCGAATGATGTTGACCTTCTTAACCTTAACGCCGAAAATATGCTCTATCGCCATTTTTACTTCTGTTCTGTTCGTATTTATACTAACAACAAAAGTGTAAGTTCTGTTCCGCATCCTGTCATAGCTTTTTTCAGTCAGCACTGGCCGGATAATTATGTCATGATAATTCATGCGTACACCTCCTCGATACGACGTACAGCTTCTTCGGTTGCTATAAATTTCTCATAGTTAAGTATATCAAGAACATTGAGAGTATTAGTGAACGCAAGCTTTATTCCGGGTATGTTACGCACAGCTCTCTCTACACTCTTATCGTTACCGGCTAAAACCAGCAAAGCTTTGCCACTTACATTTAAATTTTTAAGAACGCCAGCCATTTCTCTCGTCTTTGGGGCCGGTAAACTTAAAGCATTTAGTATCATCAGCTGCTGATCTTTAAGCTTTGAAGACAATGCGCACTTCATGGCTAGTCTTCTTATCTTTTTAGGTATAGTAAATCTATATTCTCTTGGTTTTGGGGCAAAAACAACTCCGCCCTTCCTCCATATCGGTGAACGTATGGTTCCATGCCTCGCCCTTCCGGTTCCCTTTTGTCTCCAGGGCTTCCTCCCTCCGCCTCTAACTTCGGCTCGGGTTAAAGTCGACTGCGTGCCCTGCCTTTTATTGGCAAGCTGCATTTTCACCACTTGATGCAGCACGGCCTCATTGACCTCTACTCCGAAAACATCGTCATTTAGGTCTATTTCTCCGACAGCAGCGCCTTGAGTATTATATAAAATTGCGTTGGGCATACCTACCCTTCCTTTCTTCTCTTTGGCGATTCGAATTCCGAATTTTAAATCCTGAATTCTTGCGGCTTTAGCCGCAGCCTGTCATTTTTTACCTTTAATTGACGACTTGATTCTAAGCAGCGCGCCCTTAGGACCCGGTATCGCTCCTTTAATAAGGATGAGGTTGTGTTCCACATCTACCTTGACAACTTTTAGGTTTTGTATTGTAACCCTTTCGGCTCCAAGTCTTCCGGGCAATTTTTTAGTTTTGAAAACGCGACCCGGTGAAGTATGCCCTCCCATCGAACCAACACCTCTGTGATATCCAGACCCATGGCTTTCAGGACCTCTATGGGTGTTCCAGCGCTTTATAGTACCAGCAAAACCCTTTCCCTTCGTAAGACCACTTACATCAACCATATCGCCACTTTCAAAAACATCAGCCTTTATAACATGGCCTGAACGCCAACCCTCCGAACCTTCAAAGGATATTTCTTTAATATATCGTTTAACGGGAAGCTTTGCCTTCATGAATTGACCACGTACAGGCTTACTGATCAATCTCTCCCTTATGTCGCCAAAACCTGCGACAACGGCGTTATATCCATCGATTTCCTTATTCTTAACCCTTAAAACTGTGCATGGGCCTGCCTCGATTACCGTCACGGGTATCAGTGTGCCATCCTGCGCAAAAATCTGAGTCATCCCAAGTTTTTTCCCCATTATCATTTTACTCATGTGTTACACCTCCTCTTATAGCTTAATCTCAATGTCCACCCCGGCTGGGAGGTCAAGCCTCATAAGCGAATCAACCGTCTTTGGCGTCGGGCTCAATATGTCTATAAGCCTCTTATGAGTTCTCATTTCAAACTGCTCGCGTGCATCCTTATATTTGTGAGGAGCACGCAAAATCGTAATGATATCTTTTTCAGTAGGAAGCGGGATAGGTCCCGATATCATAGCGCCTGTCTTTTTTGCCGTTTCCACTATCCTTTTTGCTGATTGATCAATAAGCGTATGATCATATGCTTTTAGCTTAATTCTGATCTTTTGCGCGGCTGTTGCAGTCATTGCAATCCCTCCTTCTTCGATCATCTGTCGTCATCTGTCAATACTTTAGTAATATGACCTTCAGTTTCTGATGTCTGACGACTATTCCCCGACGTCTATCTTCTGACGTCTGACGACTATATTTTTATTCCCGTTACTACCCCTGCGCCAACCGTTCTTCCGCCTTCGCGTATGGCAAATCTTAGACCTTCTTCAACCGCTATCGGAGTTATTAGCTTGACCACCATGTTTACGTTGTCACCGGGCATAACCATCTCTACCCCTGCAGGCAATTCCGCTACCCCTGTAACGTCCGTCGTCCTGAAATAAAACTGCGGACGGTATCCGTTGAAAAACGGCGTATGACGCCCTCCTTCTTCCTTACCCAATACGTAAACTTGCGCATTAAACTCAGTATGCGGCTTTATGCTGCCCGGTTTTGCCAGCACCTGCCCGCGCTCCACTTCTTCTCTTTGCACTCCGCGAAGCAATACACCTACGTTGTCTCCCGCCATTCCTTCGTCAAGAAGCTTTCTGAACATCTCTATTCCGGTTACAACAGTCGATCTCGGCTTTTCACTCAATCCGACTATCTCTATTGTCTCTCCTACCTTAAGCTTCCCTCTCTCTACCCTGCCGGTAGCTACCGTTCCCCGTCCCGTTATGGTGAATACATCCTCAACAGGCATTAAGAAAGGCTTCTCTATGTCGCGCTGCGGTGTCGGAATGTATGCGTCTATCGCATCCATTAACTCAAATATCGCCTTGCACGAATCACTCTTCTCAACATCTCCGCCGCCTTGTACAGTCTCAAGCGCCTTTAATGCCGATCCCCTTATTACCGGTATGTCATCACCGGGGAATTCGTATACGCTCAATAGCTCCCTTACTTCCATCTCAACCAGATCCAAAAGCTCAGGATCGTCTACCATGTCAACCTTGTTCATGAATACCACAATGTATGGTACCCCTACCTGACGCGCTAACAGTATGTGCTCTCTTGTCTGAGGCATCGGTCCGTCGGCCGCTGATACCACTAGTATCGCTCCGTCCATCTGCGCCGCACCCGTTATCATGTTCTTCACATAGTCGGCGTGTCCCGGGCAGTCAACATGCGCATAGTGCCTGTTTAACGTCTCGTACTCAACATGAGCCGTATTGATCGTTATTCCTCTTGTCTTCTCTTCGGGAGCCTTGTCAATCTCGTCATATTTTGTCGCCTTCGCTCTGCCGTACTTTGCCAACACCATCGTTATAGCGGCTGTCAATGACGTCTTGCCATGATCAACGTGTCCTATTGTTCCCACGTTCACATGGGGTTTGCTCCTCTCAAACTTTGTTTTTGCCATCGTTATCTTCCTCCTTAATTTTGCAAGTTTTACTATTTCATCAAAACTATTTTGCAGTTATCTTTTCTGCAATACTCTTTGGCACCTCTTCGTAATGGGATAGCTGCATAGTATATGTGCCACGACCTTGAGTCATAGAACGCAAAACCGTAGCATAACCAAACATCTCAGCTAAAGGAGCAAATCCTTTTACTACCTGTAGCGTTCCTCTCGGCTCTATGCCTTCAATCCTACCGCGCCTTGAGTTTATATCGCCCATTGTATCTCCCAAATATTCCTCAGGAACAACAGTCTCAAGCTTCATCGTAGGTTCAAGTAGAATTGGCGAAGCTTTTGTGGCAGCATCTCTGAATGCCATCGAACCGGCTATTTTAAATGCCATTTCAGATGAGTCCACATCATGGTATGAACCGTCAAAAAGAGTTACTTTGACATCCACAACCGGATAGCCTCCTAAAACACCGCTTTGCATCGCTTCTTTTATGCCCGCCTCGATGGGCGGAACATATTCTCTCGGTACCACTCCGCCAATAATTTTGTTCACAAACTCAAAGCCGCTCCCGGGCGGAAGAGGCTCAAGTTCAATCCAAACGTGTCCGTATTGACCGCGTCCACCCGACTGGCGTACATATCTGCCTTCCGACTTGACAGCTCTCTTGACGGTTTCACGATATGCAACCTGTGGCTTGCCTACGTTCGCTTCAACTTTGAACTCTCTTAACATACGGTCAACAATAATCTCAAGGTGCAGCTCGCCCATCCCGGCTATTATGACCTGCCCCGTTTCATTGTCTGTAAACGTCCTGAATGTAGGATCTTCCTCAGCAAGCTTCTGAAGCGCTATACCCATCTTTTCCTGTCCCGCCTTTGTCTTGGGTTCTATCGCAACCCGAAGAACCGGATCAGGAAATTCCATGGATTCAAGTAATACCGGGTTATCCTCAAAGCATAGCGTATCTCCTGTGGTAGTATCTTTAAATCCAACCGCAGATACTATGTCTCCTGCGAAAACTTCCGATATGTCTTCTCTCGTATTGGCATGCATCTGAAGTATCCTGCCGATTCTTTCACGCTTCCGCTTTGTGGCGTTGTACACATAAGATCCCGCCTTGAGAGCGCCTGAATATGTTCTGAAATATGTCAGTTTGCCTACATAAGGATCCGTCATGATTTTAAACGCTAGTGCGCTGAATGGCTCTTCATCGGAAGCACCCCTTAAGACTTCCTGTTGGGTATCGATATCGATTCCCTTTATGGGTGGTATATCAACAGGCGAAGGCAAAAAATCTACAATCGCATCCAATAGCATCTGGATCCCTTTATTCTTATATGACGCTCCGCAAACTACAGGGACAATCCTGTTAGTTATAGCGGCTGTTCGTACCGCTTGTCTAACTTCTTCAAAGGTAAGTTCTTCACCATCAAGGTACTTGACCATTAATGAGTCATCCGATTCCGCAATGGCTTCCAAAAGATTTATTCTGTATTCCGCAGCCTTCTCTTTCATGTTTTCAGGAATATTTTCTATCAAATTATCCGTTCCCTGATCATTGACAAAATAAAGCGCTTTGTTTGTTACAAGATCAATCATCCCAATGAAAGCATCTTCACTTCCAATGGGAATCTGTATAGGAACTGCATTTGCGCCAAGCCTCTGTTTCATCATATCAATGACTCTATAAAAGTCAGCACCTATCATATCCATCTTATTTACATACGCGACTCTCGGAACTCCATATTTATCCGCTTGTCTCCACACGGTTTCAGATTGGGGTTCAACTCCCCCTTTTGCGCAAAACACGGCTACCGCTCCGTCTAAAACGCGTAGAGAGCGCTCAACTTCCACCGTGAAGTCCACGTGCCCCGGCGTGTCAATAACATTTATACGACAATTTCGCCAACTGGTAGTAGTAGCAGCTGATGTTATGGTAATGCCTCGCTCCTGTTCCTGCTCCATCCAGTCCATCGTTGCTGTTCCCTGGTGCACTTCACCCATTCTGTGAAGGCGTCCTGTATAAAACAATATGCGCTCGGTGGTAGTTGTCTTACCTGCGTCTATATGAGCCATAATCCCGATATTACGTATTAAATCGAGCTTAGTATGCCTTGGCACTTTTGTTCCCTCCTTTCAGTTGAACGTCACTATTTATTAACATACCGCAAGTCCATTGGGGACATACCGCAAGACTCATTCCTGCGAAGCAGCGGTGTGTCGCCATACCTAAAAAAATATACATCAAATTTACCATTTGTAATGAGCAAACGCCTTGTTAGCCTCGGCCATCTTGTGAGTATCTTCACGTTTCTTGACCGAATTACCGATATTGTTCGAAGCATCGAGAATCTCACCGGCTAAACGCTGCATCATCGTCTTTTCTCCTCTTTTACGGGAGTATTCGACGATCCAATTAAGCCCCATGGCCTGACGTCGGTCTGCGCGAACCTCAACCGGCACTTGGTAGGTGGCTCCGCCTACTCTTCTGGGTTTTACCTCCAAAACAGGCATACAATTATCGAGAGCTTGTCCGAACACTTCCATGGGATCCTTCCCGGTCTTATCTTTAATAAAATCGAAAGCGCTGTAACAGATACTTTGCGCCACTCCCTTTTTGCCGTCTTTAGTAATTGCATTTATGAGTTTGGTGATTATCTTCTCACCAAATATGGGATCAGGCAATATTTCCCGTTTTACAACCGCACCTTTTCTGGGCATCAAAACAACTCCTTCCAAAAAACTTACTTTTTGCCCTTTTTAGAACCGTACTTAGAGCGCCCCTGCTTACGATTGGCAGTACCTGACGCATCGAGAGTCCCTCGTATTATGTGGTAACGCACACCCGGAAGATCCGGCACACTTCCTCCGCGTATAAGCACAACCGAGTGCTCCTGTAGATTATGCCCTATCCCCGGTATATACGCAGTAACCTCGGCCCCGTTAACCAAACGCACTCTGGCTATTTTTCGAAGCGCGGAATTTGGTTTCTTGGGTGTTATGGTTCTGACCACGGTGCAAACACCCCGCTTTTGGGGATTCCCTCTTAATGCCGGTGTAGTCGTCTTCTCTACAGCCTTTTGTCTCTTTTTACGGATCAGTTGATTGATCGTCGGCATTTACTCTTCCTCCTTCCGAATACAAACTGTTTATCACAAATAAAACTTATATTAAATTTCATTTAGCGCTCTGTTAATATATAATATCCGAACAAAACACCACGATATTTTAACACCAATGATTTTTCAAGTCAACAACTTTTCTTAATTTACCGCATTAATTCATTGTGTTAAACTTTATAATCTCTTACACCTTCACAGTTTCTCTTTCCTCAGCCGTCTCCTCATGCATTTCCTCTTCTTCGCCGGTAATGATCTCAATATTGTTATACCTGCTCATGCCTGTACCGGCAGGTATAAGCTTGCCTATAATAACATTTTCCTTAAGCCCTACCAGCAAATCGATCTTACCCTTAACAGCGGCGTCGGTCAGTACCTTAGTAGTCTCTTGGAA
>Ga0209103_1000039_pt1 | contig 35184 bp, 38 predicted proteins | sample 4C3metaG_FD_184152 | JGI IMG/M metagenome (GOLD analysis project Ga0209103, IMG submission 184152) | Freshwater bacterial and archeal communities from Indian Creek, Illinois, USA - 4C3 metaG (SPAdes) (version 2) | ecosystem: Environmental > Aquatic > Freshwater > Unclassified | place: USA...
CCGCCGCCCAGCACTTGCGCGCCCTCACCGAACGCCGCCTGAACGGCGAGCCGCTGGCCTACTTGACCGGCCAGCGCGAGTTCTACGGCCTGGCGCTGCAAATCGATGCGCGCGTGCTCGACCCCCGCCCCGACACCGAAACCCTGGTCGATTGGGCACTGGAACGGCTGCCACTGGGGCAGGCGCTGCCGGTGCTCGACTTAGGTACCGGCAGCGGCGCCATTGCGCTGGCGCTGCAACAGCAGCGGCCCCAAGCCCAGGTGTGGGCGCTCGACGCCAGCCTAGACGCGCTGGCCGTGGCGCGCGCCAACGCCGAGCGGCTGCACCTGCCGCTGCGCCTGCGGCACGGCCACTGGCTGCGCGGCTGGCCCACGGCGGCTGGCCCAGCCAACCCAGCCGCCCCAGATTGCGCCCCGGCCACCCCAGTTGCCGACCACGACCCAGAGCCGCCGCCCGCCTTGCTGTGGCTCATCGTCAGCAACCCGCCCTACATCCGCGCCGCCGACCCGCACCTAGCCGCCTTGCGCCACGAGCCGCAGCAGGCGCTGGTGTCCGGCCCCGATGGCCTGGCCGACCTGCGCGAAATCATCGCCAGCGCCTACGCCCACCTGCAGCCCGGCGGCTGGCTGCTGCTGGAGCACGGCTGGGATCAGGCCGATGCCGTGGCCGATCTGCTGCACGCGCACGGCTACCAGGGCGTGGCGCACCGGCTGGACTTGGCCGGGCAGCGGCGTTGCAGCGGCGGGCAGCGGCCCTGAAACCCGTGCCCACCCGCCACAATTCCTCAAAAAAGATGCGCCATTGCCAGCCTACGCTTGCCAGCCGCTGCGCAAGGTAGATAATCGCCCCCTTTGCAGCTTCGTTGGCTGCGCTTTGCCTGCAGCCCACCGACTGCCCTCTGCACCCACCCACCTCATCCAGCCCTGCCTGAGCACCCCACACCATGGACGACACCCAACAACGCATCGACAGCTTGGTCAAATCGCACGAAGTCGTGCTGTTCATGAAAGGCACCGCCTCCTTCCCCATGTGCGGCTTTTCGGGCCGTGCGCTGCAAATCCTCAAAGCCTGCGGCGTCGAATCCAGCGCCGTCAAGGCCGTCAACGTGCTCGACGACCCGGCCATCCGCCAAGGCATCAAAGACTACAGCAACTGGCCCACCATCCCGCAACTGTTTGTGCGCGGCGAATTCATCGGCGGCTCCGACATCATGATGGAAATGTACGAGTCGGGTGAGTTGCAGCAGGCGCTGACCGCCTCCAAGGTCTGAAGCAAAGCGGCGCGCTTAGCCCACCCGCCAGCGCTGCTGCGCCGCAAACACCGCGTCGGGGTAGGGGCTGCGGCCGCGGCTGCCGTTGTAGCGGCCCAGCGCCAGAAACAGGTCGCCGCGCTCGCGCTCCAGAGCAACAGGGCTTACTCAAAACCGGGTTCAGGAGGCCCTCAACTCGGTCAGCAGATCGGGGTGACGATCCAGCAACTGGAATAACTTGACCAAAGCCAGTGGCGGCTTGGTCCTGCCGTTCTCGTAACGCGAAAAGGCATTGACGCCGCCGCCAAAGAGCTCGGCCGCTTGGCGTTGGTCCAGGTCGAGTTTTCTGCGCACCCTGGCGATGTAGGCGGGATCGACGGAGGCTGCATTCACCTGACGTTGAAACAAGCCGACCATTTCACTGTAACGGTCACCCTGCTCACGGTTCAAAACGACTTCACCGCAAGCCGGGCAAAAATCGCCGGTCACGGCCGCAATGGTGCTGTTTTCACCCTTGTAGGTATAGATCAGGTCGCGGGTATCAGGTATCAGTTGCGCCGCGCCGCAGCATGGGCATTGCATGGTCATAGCTCCTTGAAGGAAATGATCAACACATCTTCAACGACGCTCAGCTTCAGGTACACCTCGTCGTCGCGGGCCGTCTTGGTGCGGTACACGTCCTGCCAGAGGCGATGATCGGCATGGGTCGTCATGCTCTTGTAAAAGTCGGCTGATTTGAGGCCCAAGACCACAGCACACATCCCAGCCAAGTCGTTGATCCCAAGCGCGCGCGCCCCAACAAAGGCGCTGGCTGTGGCTCTAACCCGACCGGCCCCTATCAGGGCTTTGACGGCTGGCAGCTTGCAGTGAGGGGTGCCTTTTTCCACTCGCGCATTTTAACCTAATAGTTGAATTTGGCAAATAGGTTACAGAGCGGGCCGACAAATCAGGCGCTGCCGCAGGCCGCTGCCGTCGATCAGCGTTGGCTCCCCTTGGGTTGCGCTGCTGCCAGACCCTTCCTGGGGAGGCGCTGCCTCAAACCCGCCAGCGCTGCTGCGCCGCAAACACCGCGTTGGGGTAGGGGCTGCGGCCGCGGCTGCCGTTGTAGCGGCCCAGCGCCAAAAACAGATCGCCGCGCTCGCGGTCGAGGTAGTGGCGCAAAATCACGCAGCCAAAGCGCAGATTGGTTTTGAGGTGAAACAGGCCGCCCACGTCGCCATCACCGATCAAACGCGCCCAAAAGGGCATGATCTGCATAAACCCTCGCGCGCCCACGACCGAGATCGCAAACTGCCTGAAGCCGCTCTCGACTTGGATCAGGCCCAGCACCAGCGATTCATCCAGCCCGGCGCGGCGGCTCTCGTACCACACGGTTTGTAAAAAATCGACCCGCTGCTGCAGCTCGGGCTTGCGCCGCGCCAGCCGTGGGCTGATCTGCGTCAGCCAGCGCAGGTAGGCCATGCGCGCTTCGGTGCTGGCGAACTCGGGCTCGGGCGGGTCGTTAAACTCAACTGCGGCGCGCAAGGCGTGGCGCACCGAGTCGGCCAGCGGCTCCTCCAACTGGCCGGCCCACGCCAGACGCAGCGGCCAAGCGGCCGTGGCCGCTGCGGCGCAGCCCAAGGCGGCGCTGGCCCAACGGCGGCGGCTCCACTGCGTCATAAATGGCCCCTTGCTTGCACCCTCAACTGACAACCCTCGCGCGCCCATCGCTTGACCGCAGGCGTGGCTCCACAAGCCCTGTTCGCCCAAGCCGCTTGATCAAAACCCCAGGCGCTGGCGCAGCCACGGCAGCGCTGCATCGAGCGCCAGCTTGCTGGGCTGCGCCTCGCGCCGGTGCTGGTACTCGATCTGGCCCTCTTTGAGGCCCTTGTCGCCCACCGTCAGGCGGTGCGGCACGCCGATCAGCTCCCAGTCGGCAAACATGGCCCCGGGGCGCTCGCCGCGGTCATCCAGCAGCACATCGACTCCCAGCGCCTTCAGTTCGCCATAGAGCCGCTCGGCCGCCTCGCGCACCGCCGCGCTGCGCTCCATCCCGATCGGGCAGATCACCAAGGTGAACGGGGCAATCGCGTCGGGCCAGATGATGCCGCGTTCGTCGTGGTTTTGCTCGATCGCCGCCGCCGGCAGGCGCGTGATGCCAATGCCGTAGCAGCCCATCTCGAAGGGTTTGGGTTTGCCGTCTTCGTCCAGAAAAGTGGCGTTCATGGCGCGGCTGTATTTGGTGCCCAGGTAGAACACATGCCCGACTTCGATGCCGCGCTCGATTTGCAGTTCCCCGGCTCCGTCGGGCGAGGGGTCGCCCGGCAGCACGTTGCGGATGTCGGCCACGCAATCGGGCTCGGGCAGGTCGCGGCCCCAGTTGACGCCGGTGAGGTGGTGATCGGCCTGGTTGGCACCGCAAACCCAGTCGGCCATCAGCGCCACTTCGCGGTCGGCCACCACCTGCACCGGCAACTTGAGCCCGAGCGGCCCGAGGTAGCCGGGTTTGCTGCCAAAGTGGGCCACGATTTCGGCCTCGGTGGCAAAGCGGTAACCCAGATTGAGCCCCGGCAACTTGCCCACCTTGACCTCGTTCATGTCGTGGTCGCCGCGCAGCAGCAGCAGCCAGATGCGGGTGGCGATGATTTCGTCGCGCTCATTGATCTCCTCGGTGGCCAGCACCAGCGACTTGACGGTGCGCGCCAGCGGCAAGCCGAGCAGCGCAGCCACGTCGGCGCAGGTGCTGCGGCCCGGGGTCGGGGTGAGCGTGAGCGGCTGGCTGGCCGACGGGCGCGGTCCGGCCGGGGCCAGCGCCTCGGCTTTTTCGAGGTTGGCGGCGTAGCCGCTGTGCGGGCAATACACGATGGCGTCTTCGCCGGTGCTGGCGATGACCTGGAATTCTTCGCTCAGGTCGCCGCCAATGGCCCCGCTGTCGGCCGCCACGGCGCGGTAGCGCAGCCCAAAGCGCTCGAAAATGCGCCGGTAGGCCGCCGCCATGGCCTGGTAGCTGGCCTGCGCCGCGTCGCGGTCGCGGTCAAAGCTGTAGGCGTCTTTCATGGTGAACTCGCGCCCGCGCATCAGGCCAAAGCGCGGCCGCCGCTCGTCGCGGAACTTGGTCTGGATCTGGTAAAAATTTTTCGGCAACTGCTTGTAGCTGCGCAGCTCTTGGCGCGCAAGGTCGGTCACCACCTCTTCGCTGGTCGGCTGCACCACGTAGTCGCGCTGGTGCCGGTCCTGGATGCGCAGCAGCTCGGGGCCCATTTTCTCGAAGCGCCCGGTCTCTTGCCACAGCTCGGCCGGTTGCACCACCGGCATGCTGAGCTCGATCGCTCCGGCGGCGTCCATTTCCTCGCGCACGATGCGCTCGACCTTGCGGATCACGCGCAAGCCCATGGGCAGGTAGGTGTAAATGCCGGCCCCGAGTTTTTTGATCAGTCCGGCGCGCAGCATCAGACGGTGGCTGGCCACTTCGGCGTCGGCGGGGGCTTCTTTGAGGGTGGAGATGAAGAACTGGGAGGCTTTCATGGGGCGTGTGGCTGATGACCCGATGCACCGCCGCCCCGTCCAGGGCGGAACCGTGCGCGGCGGCGCGACCGAAGCGGCGCCGGATCCAGAGGGTTCAGCCGGGTCCGGTTTTGGCCTGCGCCGACCTCGGAAATGCCACCCGCGCGTGCGCCAGCGGTGCATAATCGAGTCAGTTTAAAAATTGGGGTTGATTATGCTTGACAGAGACGGCTTCAGGCCGAACGTCGGCATCATTCTGCTCAACCAGAAGAACCAGGTGTTTTGGGGCAAGCGCATACGCACCCACTCTTGGCAGTTCCCGCAGGGCGGCATTGACCACGGCGAAAGCCCGGAGCAGGCCATGTACCGCGAACTGCACGAAGAGATCGGGCTCAAGCCCGAGCACGTGAACTTGGTCGCCCGCACGCGGGACTGGTTGCGCTACGAGGTGCCGGACCGCTACATCCGCCGCGAGGCGCGCGGTCACTACAAGGGCCAGAAACAGATCTGGTATTTGCTGCGCCTGTGCAGCGGCGACTGGAACCTAAACCTGCGCGCCAGCAGCCACCCGGAGTTCGACGCCTGGCGCTGGAACGACTACTGGGTGCCGCTGGATGTGGTGGTGGAGTTCAAGCGCGGCGTCTATGAAATGGCGCTCACCGAACTGGCGCGTCATCTGCCCGCTGCTGATCTGCGCTCGCGCCCACCGCGCGCCGGGCTGCACGGCCGCTACCCACCGCGCCCGCTGGGCGCTGCGCCCCAAGCCCTGGCCATGCGCAGGCTGCCCATACACTTGGAACTGCCTCCCGGTGCCAGTTTCGACCCCGATCCCCAGGCTGCGGCCATGGCCGAGGCGGATCCGTCTTTCCCGGCTCAGGCCGGGTCTGCACCGGCTCACTCGACCCCCATCGGGCCCGCACCGCCCCAACCGGCCGCACCATGAACACCCACCCCCACACCCTGCGGCGCCCTCGCGCACCTCGTTGGCAGCGCTTGCTTGCTGCTTCTGGCCCGTGGCGGCTGGCTAGTCTGGCCAGCTTGGCCGTGCTGGCCCTGCTCTTGGCCAGCGCGCCGGTGCGGGCCCAGCTCATCGCCGACGATCCGGCTTGGCAAGAAGGCACCGTGCCGCCCGCTCCCGCCTTCCAGACCCAGGGCTTGCTGCCGTTTTTTGTGGTGGTCGATTCTGAGCTGCGCTTTGGCCTGGTGCCCGAATCCTTGCAGCTTGGGGCCGATGGCGTGATTCGCTACGTGGTGGTGGCCCAAAGCGCGGGCGGCGGGGTCAACGTGTTCTACGAAGGCCTGCGCTGCCGCACCCAAGAGATGCGCACCTACGCGCGCTGGTCGCCCACGCAACAGCCCCTGCCCTCCCCTTTCACTTCCGAGGCCGGCCAGTGGCGCAGCGCTGGTGAAACCCGCTGGCTGGGCTGGCGCGACCACGCGGCTGGCCGCCCGGCTTGGGCGCTGGCGCGCGCCGGGCTGTGCGACGGAGCCGCCCCCAACGGCCGCCCGGCGCAGATGCTGCAAGCCCTGCGCCAGAACGCGCCACAGCGCTGAACCGCCGCGGCTGCGCCTGGGGCCAGTCGGCTTTCAGCCGCTGCGGCTGGTGAGCACCAGGTTGTCGCGGTGGATCATTTCGGCTTCGGCGGCGTAGCCCAGCAGGCGCTCGAAATCGCTTGATGCCTTGCGGCACAGCAGGCGCGCCTCGGCGGCGCTGTAGTTGGCCAGGCCGCGCGCCAGCTCGCTGCCATCGGGTGCGCGCAGAGCGATCACGTCGCCACGGGAAAATTCGCCCTCGACCGCCGTCATGCCGATCGGCAGCAGGCTCTTGCCCTCTTGCACGATCTTGGCGGCGGCCCCGGCATCCAGGCGCACCGCGCCGCGCAGTTGCAGGTGGTCCGCCATCCACTGCTTGCGCGCTTGCAGCTTGGGCGTATCGGCCAGCAAACAGGTGCCAATCGGCTCGCCTTCGAGCAGGCGCAGCAGCGCGTCGGGCTCGCGCCCCCAAGCGATTACGGTGCTGGCCCCCGAACCCGCCGCGCGCTTGGCGGCCAAAATTTTGGTGATCATGCCGCCGGTGCCGATGCGCGAACCCGCCCCGCCCGCCATGGTTTCGAGTTCCGGATCGCCCGCGCGCGCCGCCGCGATGAAGCGCGCATCGGCTTGTTTGCGCGGGTCGGCGCTGTAGAGGCCTTTTTGGTCGGTCAAGATCACCAGCAGGTCGGCCTCGACCAGGTTGGCCACCAGCGCGCCCAGGGTGTCGTTGTCGCCGAACTTGATCTCGTCGGTGACCACGGTGTCGTTCTCGTTGATCACCGGCAGCACCCGGTGCGCCAGCAGCGTGAGCAGGGTCGAGCGGGCATTGAGGTAGCGCTCGCGGTCGGCCAGGTCGGCATGGGTGAGCAGCACCTGCGCGCTGCGCAACCCGAGCTGGCGCAGCTTGCTCTCGTACATCTGCACCAGCCCCATCTGGCCCACTGCGGCCGCCGCTTGCAGCTCGTTGATGGCCTTGGGGCGCACCGCCCAACCCAAGCGCTTCATGCCCTCGGCGATGGCACCGCTGCTGACCATGATCAGCTCGCGCCCCTGCCCCACCAGGGCGCTGATCTGCACGCTCCACTGGCCGATGGCGGCCTCGTCGAGCCCGCGCCCCTCGTTGGTCACCAAACTGGAGCCAACCTTGACCACGATGCGCCGCGCTGCGCGCAGCCGCTCGGCCACGGCCGCTTCGCTGATGCGCCACTCAGGCGCCGAGGAACTGACTTGATCCATGTGCTTGCAGGCTGGTGTGAGTCGGCAGTGTGTGGGCCAAGAGCGGAAAACTCCAAGCGGACTGGAAACAGGCTTGAGTGCGCTCTGAGCGGATGAAATCGGGGTGGGTTGAATTTTTGGGATCTGTGGGTTGGCAGCGCTCAAGCCCCGAAACGCGGATCGACCTCGACCGGCGGCCGCTCGGCCTGCTGGCTGGCCGCAACGTGCTGGTAGATTTGCTGCACCAGGCGCTCGCAGCCCTCGCGCGTGAGGGCCGAAATCTCGAACACCGGCCCCTTGTGGCGGTAACGGCGAACGAAATCGCGCACCCGCTGGGCACGTTCTTCGGCGGGCACCATGTCGAGCTTGTTGAGCACCAGCCAGCGTGGCTTGGCGTGCAAGGCCGGGTCGTATTTTTTTAGCTCTTTGACGATGGCGCGCGCCTGCAGCACCGGGTCCACCGCCGCGTCAAAGGGGGCCAGATCGACGATGTGCAGCAGCAGCCGGGTGCGCTGCAGGTGGCGCAGAAACTGGTGCCCCAGCCCCGCGCCTTCGGCCGCGCCTTCGATCAGGCCCGGCAGGTCGGCGATCACAAAGCTCTTTTCCGGCCCCACCCGCACCACCCCGAGGTTGGGGTGCAGCGTGGTGAAGGGGTAGTCGGCGATTTTGGGCCGGGCGTTCGATACCGCCGTGATGAAGGTCGATTTGCCGGCGTTGGGCATGCCCAGCAGGCCGACATCGGCCAGCAGCTTGAGTTCGAGCTGCAGATTGAAGCGCTGCCCTGGGTGGCCAGGGGTTTTTTGGCGCGGTGCGCGGTTGATCGCGCTCTTGAAACGCAGGTTGCCAAAGCCGCCGTCGCCACCTTTGGCCAGCAGCACCTGCTGGCCCGGTTGCAGCAGCTCGTGCAGCAACTCGCCCGTGTCGGCGTCGCGCATCAGGGTGCCGACCGGCATTTTGAGCACGATGTCGTCGCCCTTGTGGCCAAACATATCGGAGCCCTTGCCGTGTTCGCCGCGCTGGGCCTCGAACTTGCGCGTGTAGCGAAAATCCACCAAGGTGTTGAGGTTTTCGTCGGCCAAGGCATAAACGTGCCCGCCACGGCCGCCGTCGCCACCATCGGGGCCGCCGAACTCCTTGTATTTCTCGTGCCTGAATGAGGCGCAACCGCTGCCGCCATCGCCCGCCGCAACCTCGATCGTGGTTTCGTCAACAAACTTCATGGCGCAATTGTCGCTCAATCAGGGGACTGGAAAGTGCAAAGGCCCGCTGCTGCGGGCCTTTGAGAGGAACCGAGGCTGCCCTAAAGCAGCACCCGCTGCGGGCCGCTTGCTTAGGCGGCCGCTTTGACGCTGATGACCTTGCGGTTCAGTGCGCCCTGTACGGCAAAGCTCACCGTGCCATCGACCGTGGCAAAAATGGTGTGGTCTTTGCCGATTCCGGTTCCGGTGCCCGGGTGGAATTTGGTGCCGCGCTGGCGCACGATGATCGCGCCCGCCGAGATTTCTTGGCCGCCAAAAACCTTGACGCCCAGCATTTTGGGTTGTGAGTCGCGACCGTTGCGGGTTGAGCCGCCGCCTTTTTTCTGTGCCATGGTGTGCCGCTCCTTAAGCCTGGATCGAGCCGATCTGCAGCTCGGTGAAGTTTTGCCGGTGGCCCTGGCGCTTTTGGTAGTGCTTGCGACGGCGCATCTTGAAGATGCGGATTTTGTCGCCACGACCGTGAGAGACCACAGTGACTGTGACCGTTGCGCCGCTGACCAAGGGCGTGCCAACCTGGATGCTGTCGCCGCTGCCGACGGCCAACACCTGATCGATCACGATTACCTGGCCCACGTCCGCAGCAATCTGTTCTACTTTAAGTTTTTCGCCGACAGCAACGCGATACTGCTTGCCGCCGGTTTTTATGACCGCGTACATTGGAAACCTCGAATGGTGATTCCTCCGGGCCGATTCCCGAAGAATCGAGGATTGTACCAAAAACGGGTGGGGTGGTGCCGCCTGTCGGATTCGAACTGACGACCTACCGCTTACAAGGCGGTTGCTCTACCAACTGAGCTAAGGCGGCATGGGTGCATATTCTACTTCACTCGGCGCAGCACCGGCCGAGCGCTTGGGCTGGGTGGGCTGCTGGGGCTGGACGGCGGCACGGGTTCGTCGCCCATCTGCGCGCTGTCGCTGCCCTCAAGCACGGTCAAATCCGGCCGCGCCACAGGGCTGTGGGCCTGGGGCTCTGGGGGCGCCAGAGATGGCGGATCAAATGCCATGCCCTGCAGGTTTTCGCGCGCGTAAATGGCCACCACGTGATCGACCGGAACCACCACCTCGCGCGCCACACCGCCAAAACGGGCTTTGAACTCGATGGTCTCGTTGCCCAGTTGCAGGTTGCTGGTGGCCTCGTAGCTGGTGTTGAGAACGATCTGCCCGTCTTGGACGAACTCCAGCGGCACCCGCACCGTGGCATCGACCGCCACCGCCAAATAAGGGGTGTAGCCGTTGTCGCTGCACCACTCGTGCAGGGCACGTATCAAATACGGTCGCGTCGAAGGCGGTTGATCTGGGCTCATGGCAGCGGCCGCCTTATTTGCGCATCACTTTTTCTGAAGGCGTCAGCGCCTCGATATAGGCCGAGCGAGAGAAAATGCGCTCGGCGTATTTGAGCAGCGGCGCGGCGTTTTTGCTCAGCTCGATGCCGTAGTGGTCCAGGCGCCAGAGCAGCGGCGCGATGGCCACGTCGAGCATGGAAAAACTGTCGCCCAGCATAAATTTGTTTTTCAGGAACACCGGGGCCAGTTGCGTCAAGCGGTCGCGGATGTGGCTTTTGGCCTTATCGATTGCCTTGTCGTTGCCTTTGAGGGTGCGCGATTCGAGCACCGAGACGTGCACAAACAGCTCCTTCTCGAAGTTGAGCAGGAACAAGCGCACCCGAGCGCGCTCGACCGGATCGCCAGGCATGAGCTGCGGATGCGGAAAGCGCTCGTCGATGTACTCGTTGATGATGCTGGACTCGTACAAAATCAGGTCGCGCTCGACCAGGATGGGCACCTGGGCGTAGGGGTTCATGAGCGCGATGTCTTCTGGCTTGTTGTACAGATCGACGTCGCGGATTTCAAAGTCCATGCCTTTTTCAAACAGCACGAAACGGCAGCGGTGCGAGAACGGGCAGGTGGTGCCCGAATACAAAACCATCATGGGCGAAATCCCCTCGATAAAAAAAGAAAACAGTGGCCGATCCCATCACCCCGTTGAACCGGGGCAGGGCTGACCACTGTAGGCAGCAGGATCGAGCGCATGTCTGCGCTGTGGCGCGCCTTATTTGATGTCTTTCCAGTATTCCTTGTTCAGGCGCCAGGCCATGAAAGTGAACACCGCCAGAAACAACAGCACGAAAATCCCCAAGGTCTGGCGCTGCTGCTTGGCCGGCTCGGCCATCCAGTCCAGAAAGGCCACCAGTTCGGCTACCGAGCGGTCGAACTCCTCGGGGCTCTTGGTGCCGGGGCTGACCTGCTCCCAGCCGCGCATCACCTGGGTGCTGCTGCCGTCGGCATTGGCCACGGTTTCGATGATCGGGCGGCGCTCGCCTTGCAAATACCACAGCGGGTTGGGCATGGCAATGGTGGGGAAAGCGGTGTTGTTCCAGCCGTGGGCGATGGTGTCGTCGCGGTAGTAGGAGCGCAACAGGGTGTAGATGTAATCCTTACCACCCGAGCCCGCGCGTGAGCGCGTGATCATGGTCAGGTCCGGGGCCGCCTTGCCCCAGAACACCTTGGCATCGGCTGGGCTGATGGCGGCCTGCATCAGGTCGCCCACGCGCTCGCCGGTGAACATGAGGTTTTCGCGAATCTGGCGCTCGGTCAGTCCCAGTTCTTTGAAGCGCTTGTAGCGCTCGAAAGAAGCCGAGTGGCAGCTCAGGCAGTAGTTGACGAACAGGTGGGCACCGCGTTGCAGCGCCTCCAGGTCGTTGCTGAGGTCGGGGGCCTGATCGAGCGGGAACGGGCTTTTGGCCGCCACCGCACCCGAAACCAGACCAAAAGCCAATAGGCAGGCCACAATCCAATTTTTCATTTCTTTAGACTCCTGCTTGGGTCAGTGGGGCGTGAAGCTCACACGGCTGGGAACGGGCTTGAAATCGCCCCAACGGCTCCACCACGGCATCAGCAGGAAGAAACCGAGGTAGAACAAGGTGCCAAACTGCGAGAAACGGGTGCTGATGGCCGAGGGTGGCAAGACCCCAAAATACGTCAGAATGAAGAAATTGATCACAAAAGCGCCGTAGAGGTATTTGTTCCACGTTGGGCGGTAGCGGATCGAAGCCACGGGCGAGCGGTCCAGCCAGGGCAGGAAACACAGGATCACGACGGCCGCGCCCATGATGACCACGCCCCAGAACATGGCGTCTAGGCCCAGCAGCATGAGCGTACCCACCACGGCACCACCCAGCACCAGCGCCTTGCCGGTGCTGCCAAAGCCGGCGCGGAAGATGCCGTGGAAGGCGGCGAACCAGACCGCTGCCGTGAGCACGTACATGAACTCGGTGGTGACGGCGCGCAGCATCGAGTAGTACGCCGCAAAGTACCAGACCGGGGCGATGTGCGCCGGGGTGACCAGCGGGTCGGCCGGAATCAGGTTGGTGTATTTGAGGAAAAAGCCACCGCCCGAAGGCGCAAAGAACACCACGGCAGCGAAGATCATCAGGAACACACCCACGCCCATCAGGTCGTGAACCGAGTAGTAGGGGTGGAATGGAATGCCGTCGAGCGGCTTGCCGGAGGCGTCTTTGAGCTTCTTGATCTCGATGCCGTCGGGGTTGTTCGAGCCCACTTCGTGCAGCGCGATGATGTGCGCGACCACCAGCCCGAGCAGCACCAGCGGCAGGGCGATCACGTGCAAGCTAAAGAAGCGGTTCAGGGTGGCGTCGCCGACCACGAAGTCGCCCCGGATGAGCAGCGCCAAATCGGGGCCGATGATGGGAATGGCCGCGAATAGGTTGACGATCACCGCCGCGCCCCAGAACGACATCTGGCCCCAGGGCAGCAAGTAGCCGGTGAAGGCGATTGCCATCATGACCAGCAAAATACCGCAACCAAACAGCCAGATCAGTTCGCGCGGCCGACGGTAGGAACCGTAGATCAGGCCGCGGAACATGTGCATATAGACCACGATGAAGAAGAACGAGGCCCCGGTGGAGTGGATGTAGCGAATCAGCCAGCCCCACTCGACTTCGCGCATGATGTACTCGACCGAGGCAAAGGCCACCGGCACACCGGCCGCGTTCAGCGTGGCGTCGGGCTTGTAGTGCATCACCAAAAAGATGCCTGAAACGATCTGGATCACCAACACCAGCAGTGCCAGCGAGCCGAAAAAGTACCAAAAGTTGAGGTTTTTCGGCGCGTAGTATTCAGACAAATGCTCTTTGTAGAGCTTGCTCAGCGGGAAGCGGTTGTCGATCCAGTTGAGCAGTTGCTCACCCGCTGGAGCGTTGGGGGAGATTTCCTTGTATTCAGCAGCCATGATCTTCCTCTAAACGCCGCTTCAGGCTTGTTGGTCTTCGCCGACCAACAACAAGGTGTCGGACAGGTATTGATGGGGAGGGATTTCGAGGTTGTCCGGGGCGGGCATGTTGGCAAACACGCGCCCCGAGAGATCGAAAGCCGAACCGTGGCAAGGGCAGAAAAAACCGCCCGGCCAGTCGCTGGGCAACCCCGGCTGGTCGCCCGGAGTGAACCGGGAAGTGGGTGAGCAACCGAAGTGGGTGCACACGCCCACAGCGACCAGAAGTTCGGGCTTGATCGACCGATAACGGTTGAGCGCGTACTCGGGCGTGGGGAACACCCGGCGCTCCGATTGCGGGTCGGCCAGCCGCGGCTCGACCTTCTCCAGCGAGGCAATCATCTCGGGCGTGCGGTACAAAACCCAGACCGGGCGGCCGCGCCACTCAACCACCATTTTCTCGCCCGGCTGCAAGCGGGAAATATCGACCTCGACCGAGGCACCGGCGGCGCGGGCGCGCGCCGAAGGCTGAATGGAACTGACGAAGGGTACGGCGACCGCGGCTGCCCCCACGCCGCCCATGGCGCAGGTGGAAATCAGCCAAACACGGCGACCGTTGTCAACGGTGGCTTCGCTCATGGGTATCTTTCTGTGACGTGAGAACTCGGCTACCCGCACGGCGCGCGCTTGACGGGGATCAAACAGCGCATCGGGTCAACCCTGATTGTAAGGGATTGTCACCACGGCTTGCGGGTGCATAACCCTACGCTGGCCACAGTTGGGGGGCCGCAAGGGCGGCCTCGACCGCCGCCATCAAGCTGGAGGGGTCGGCGCGGCCGGTGCCTGCGAGGTCGAAGGCGGTGCCGTGGTCTGGGCTGGTGCGCACAAAGGGCAAGCCCAGCGTGGTGTTGACGCCCTGCTCCAGCCCCAGATACTTGACCGGGATCAGGCCTTGGTCGTGATACATGGCCAGCACCACGTCGAATTCGCCCCGGCGCGCGCGCATGAAAACCGTGTCGGGCGCAATGGGGCCTTGGGCGGCTATGCCCTCGGCCCGGGCCGCAGCGATGGCCGGTGCGATGTGTTCGATTTCTTCGCGTCCAAACAAACCACCTTCGCCCGCGTGCGGATTCAGGCCCGCTACCGCAATGCGGCAAGTCGGCCAGCCGCACACTTGCACAAAGTGGCGCTGCATCAGTTGCAGCGTTTGCAACACCTGTGGCTGCGTGACCGAATCGATGGCCTGGCGCAGCGGCACGTGGATGCTTTGCAGCACGGTGCGCAAATCGGGGTTGGACAGCATCATGCGCACCGGCACCTGCTCGGCTCGCACACCCAGGTGCGCCGCCGCCAGCGCCTGCAGCATTTCGGTGTGGCCTGGGTAGGGCACACCGGCGGCGTGCAGGGCCTGCTTGTGGATAGGCGCGGTGACCAGCGCCGCCGCAGCGCCGCGCAAAGCCGCTGCAGCCCCCACTTCGATGGCGTCGGCGGCAGCGCGCCCGGCGGCGGCGCTCACCTGGCCCAGCGGCGGCAACTCGGCCAAGGCGGGCAGCGGCAGCAGCGGCAGGCAGCGCGGCGGCAGCGCGGCCGCCTGCTGCCAGTGCTCCAGCAGCGCCAGCGGCAGCAGGCCGCCCGTGAGGGCCACGGCGCGGCGCATCACAGCCAAATCGGCCAGCACCACGCAACGCGGGCTCCACTCGGGGCGCAGCCGGAACAGTTGCGCGATCAGCTCCGGCCCGATGCCGGCCGGGTCGCCCATGGTGATGGCGATTGGGCGCGAAGGGATCATGCCGGGTTGTGGATGTCGATGAACTGGTGCGTCAGGCCCAGTTCGGCCGCCACCGCCGCCCCGAGCGCGGGTGCGCCGTAGCGTTCGGTGGCGTGGTGGCCGCAAGCCAGATAGGCCACGCCGCATTCTCGCGCCAGGTGGGTTTGAGGCTCCGAGAGCTCGCCGGTGATGAAGGCATCGACCCCGGCGGCGATGGCGGCCTCGAAATAGCTCTGCGCGCCTCCAGAGCACCAGCCGATGCGCCGCAGAGGGCGAGCGACAGGGGCGTCGATGAGCGTCACAGGCTGCCCGAGGCAGCGCTGCACGTGTGCGGCCAGTGCGCGGGCGTCGGGGCAATCGGTGTGGCCCACGAAGCCCAGATCCTGCTCGCCAAAGCGGCCCCAGCCTTCGGCCAGAGGGCGAAAACCCAGGCGCTGCGCCAACTGGGCGTTGTTGCCCAAGCTGGGGTGGGCATCGAGCGGCAGGTGGTAGGCCAGCAGGTTCACGTCGTGCGCCAGCAGCAGGGCCAGGCGCTGCTTCATCCAACCGGTGACGCAGGCGCTCTGGCCGCGCCAGAACAGGCCGTGGTGCACCAAAATGGCGTCGGCCCCGGCCTCGATGGCGCGCTCGATCAGCTCGCGGCTGGCGGTGACCCCGCTGACCAAATGCCGCACCTGCGCCCGCCCCTCGACCTGCAGGCCGTTGGGGCCGTAGTCTTGGAAACGCTCGGGCTGCAGGGTCGCATCGAGGCGGCGCAGCAGCAAAGAGGTTTCAACCCCTGGCGCAGTGGAAGGGGAGGCAGGGGATGCAGCTAGGGATGACGATGACATGGCGCAGACTCACCGGACACTAAACGTGCCCGATTGTCGCACCCCAGCGGCACAGCAAGGGGCTCAGGTCTGGCCCGAGGGGCGGCCCGACTGGCCCAATTTTTGGCGCTGCTTTTCCTCGCGCTCCGATTCGTCCATCTTGGTGACAAAATAGCGGTAAAACCAAGCCGCCATGATGATCACGCCGACGATCGTGATGATGCTCAGCACGCCGTAAGTGGTGGAAAACAATTCATTCCAAGCGTCCATGACCTCTCCAACTGTGTGTGTTTTAACGGTGTCCCTGATTGGAAACCAGTTTTGTGGCGGGCGCTTTGACGCAGGTCAAACTGACTACGTATCGAACTGCACAAAACCATGAAAGCTTACTGGCTATTGTTCTCCCAGGCCGTCACGGTGCTGCTGGCGGCGTGGTTCGTGGTCGCCACCTTGCAGCCGCAGTGGCTGCAGCGCCCGGTGCCGATTCGCACCGTGCCGCTGATCGAGGCCCCCGGTGCCGCACGCAGCGCGGCAGTGGCCGCCGCCAGTTTGAGTGCCGCTGCACAGGCAGCAGCCCCGGCGGTGGTGAGCATCAGCGCGCGCCAAGCCCCTCGGGAGCACCCGCACGCCGACGACCCGTGGTTCCGCTTCTTTTTTGGTGACCAAGCGCCGCGCACGCCACAAACCGGGCTCGGCTCCGGGGTGATCGTCAGCAGCGCCGGCCACGTGCTGACCAACCACCACGTGATCGCGGGTGCTGCAGAAATCGAGGTTCAGCTCAGCGACGGCCGCCAGGCGCTGGCGCAAGTGGTGGGAACCGACCCGGACACCGACTTGGCGGTGCTGCAAATCGATCTGCCCAATCTGCCGGTGGCGGTGCTGGGCGACTCCGACGCGCTGCGCGTGGGCGACGCGGTGCTGGCCATAGGCAACCCCTTTGGGGTCGGCCAGACCGTGACCGGTGGCATCGTCAGCGCCTTGGGGCGCACGCAACTGGGAATCAACATCTTCGAAGACTTCATTCAGACCGACGCCGCCATCAACCCCGGCAACTCCGGCGGTGCGCTGGTCGATGTGCAAGGGCATTTGATCGGCATCAACACCGCCATCTTCACGCGATCGGGTGGCTTCATGGGCATTGGATTTGCCATTCCCACCTCCACCGCGCGCCAGGTGCTGGAGGCGATCGTGCGCGATGGCGCGGTGACACGCGGCTGGATCGGGGTCGAGCCGCAAGCGATCACGCCCGAACTGGCGCAGCACTTTGGCTTGCGCCAGGAGCAAGGGGTGCTCATCATTGGGGTGCTGCGCAACGCCCCGGCGGCACAGGCCGGCATTCGGCCCGGCGACGTGGTGCTGAGCGTGGCCGGCCAACCAATAGCCGATGTGGCGGCCTTGCTGGCGGCGGTCGCGGCCTTGCCCCCTGGGCAGGCCGCGCAGTTGCAAATCGAGCGCCGGGGCGAACGGCTCACGCTGCAAGTCACGCCGGGGCGGCGCCCGGCAGCCCCGACTGGGCCCGCTGCACCCGAAGCCGACGAGCGCTGAAAGCGGGCCGCAGCGTCCGCGGTGTTCTGGCTGCCGGTCAGGCCTTGTCGGCGGCCTCGGGTTCTGCGGGCGTGCGGCTGAACTTGCTAAACCAGCGCGAGCCCCAGATGCCCACTTGGTACAGGATGCACATCGGAATGGCCAGCGCCAGTTGCGAGATCACGTCCGGCGGGGTGACGATGGCGGCGATGACAAAGGCCAGCACGATGAAGTAGCCGCGAAAATCCTTCAACTGCTGGATCGTGGCGAAATTGAAGCGCACCAGCAGCATCACCACCACCGGCACCTGAAAAGCCAGCCCAAAGGCCAAGTAGAGCGACAAGATCGCCTGCACGTAGGAGGCGATGTCGGGTGTGGCGGCGACACTGTCCGGGGTAAATCCCTGGATAAAGAAAAACATCTGATCGAGCACGAAAAACTGCACGAAACCGATGCCGATGTAGGCCAGCAGACTGCCGATGAAGATCAGCGGAATGGCAAAACGCTTTTCGTGGCTGTACAGGCCAGGGGCCACGAAAGCCCACATCTGGTACATCAGCCAAGGCAGGGCGACGATCATGGCCGACATCAGCAGCACTTTGAGCGGCACGAAAAAGGGCGAGAAGACGCCGACCGCGATCAGCTTGGCATCGGGCGGCATGTGGTTGCGGATCGGGATGGCGATGAAGTCGATCAGCCCCCCCGGCCCGGGCCAGATCGCCAGCCCGATGGCGCACAGCACCACCCCGGCCAAGCTGTAGAGGATGCGGTCGCGCAACTCGACCAGGTGCTGCACGAAAGGCAGTTCGGTTCCGGCGAGTTCATCCGCTTTGGGTTTGGGGTCTGACATGGGTGCTGTAAAGTGCGTGTAGGGTCAGAGCGGACGCGCCATAGACCCTGCGCCGGGATAGGGCTTGGGCCGGTGCCGCGCCACCCGCGCCGCGCCCGACTGCACGAAGGCGCGCTGGCCGGTGCGCGCCTTGTACCACTTGGGCACCGACTGCTGCTTGAGCCTGAAGCTCTTTTTCGGGCGCTGAAAAGGCGGATAGACCGAGTGCCCGAGCGAGTAGGCGGCACTGGAATCGACGCGCGCTGCCTTGCCCGGCTCGCTGCCTTCCAGCCCGGCGGTGGCATCCATCCAGTCTTTCTCGAAGCCGCCGACGCCAGACTGCACCTCGCGCGCCGCCCCCTCGACCGACTCTTTCATCTTCTTGAGCTCATCGAGGTCCATGGATCGGTTGACCTCGGCCTTGACGTCGGCCACGTAGCGCTGCGCCTTGCCCAGCAAGGCACCCACGGTGCGCGCCACCCGCGGCAGCTTCTCGGGCCCGATCACCACCAGCGCCACGACCGCGATCAGGGCGAGCTCGGAAATTCCAAAATCCAGCATGCAAGGCTTTCAGTGCAGCCCGCCGCTGGCCCAAGCCGACGGCAGGCGCGGCGCGTTCATCAAAGCTTGGTCTTGGCTTCGACGTCGATGGTGTTTTTGTCGGCCGCGGCCGGGGCTTGGCCGACTTGGGCAGAGGTGGTGGTGGTTTGGGCGGGGTCGGTCTGCGTGCCGTCGCCCGGTTGCTTCATCCCATCCTTGAAGCCCTTGACGGCACCGCCCAGGTCGGCACCAATGTTCTTGAGCTTTTTGGTGCCAAACACCAAAATCACCACCAGCAAAACGATCAGCCAGTGCCAAATCGACAAAGTACCCATGACAAACTCCTGCATCGGGGCTGAAAAATGCCCCGGTTTAAGTGGATTCCAAGCTGGGCCAATGGTTCACCGCTGGCCGAAGCGGCTATTGTCACCGAAATGGGTGACAAAGCCAGGATTGCAAGCCTGGCCTGGGTAAACCCTCGGTTACCGGTGCAGCGCTGGGCTCAACCCTTGTGCCAGGGCCGCGGCCCGCCCAGCACGTGTACGTGCAGGTGCTGCACCTCCTGCCCGCCCTCGGCACCGTTGTTGCAGACGATGCGAAAGCCACCCTCGGGCCAGGGGCGGCAGCCCTGCTCCAGCGCCAGCTTGGGTGCCAGGCACATGAGCTTGCCCATCAGCCGCTCGTGCTCGGGCCCGAGCTGCGCCATCGAGGGCAGGTGCAGCTTGGGCACCAGCAGAAAATGCACCGGGGCCCAGGGGTGGATGTCATGGAAGGCGTACACATCGTCGTCTTCATAGACCTTGCGGCTGGGGATCTGGCCGGCGATGATTTTGCAAAAAATGCAGTTGGGGTCGTGGCTCATGGGGCGTGCAAGAATGGGGCTTGAAGGGGCTTGAAGGGGCTTGAGTGCGGTTTCAGCGCGGCAGCGGCTTGCGGTCGTTCCAGTACAACAAGCCTTTGATCAGCCGGTAAATGACCCAGACCGAGGTCGCAAAGAGGATGGCAAAACCGACCAGCAGCACCATCGTCAGCGCCCCCAGCACGAAACCGAGCAGGCCCCACCAGAAGGTGCGGATCTGCCAGCGGAAGTGGCTCTCGTAGAGCGTGCCGGCGGCGTCTTCGCGCTTGACGTAGTTGATGACGATGGCGATGATCGCCGTCAGCCCGGCCAACCACGACAGGGCGTAGAGCACGTAGATGATGAGCGTGAGCTGGCGCAGGCTGGCGAGTTCATCGGGCGTTTTGCCGCCGGGGTCTGGGCGGAAATCAATGGGTTCGTTCATGGGGTGCTTTGCTGATGGTGTGGGTTTGGTGGGCTGGCTTGGGCTGGGATGATTCAGGCTAGGGGATCTGTGGTTGCCCTTGCTCCTGTTGCCGCGCCTGCAGCTTGCGCAGCGCCTTTTCTTCTAGGCCGCTGAGGCCCTCGCGGCGCGCCAGCTCGGCGGTGACGTCGGCCGGCGAGAGCCCGAAATGCGCGAGCGCGATCAGGCTGTGAAACCACAGGTCGGCCATTTCACCCACCAGCGCCTCTGCGCTGCCGTGGCCGTGCTGCAAGTCTTTGGCCGCCATGAGGGTTTCGCCCGCTTCTTCGGCGATTTTTTTCAGGAACGCGTCCGGCCCCTGGTGCAGCAGGCGCGCCACGTAGCTGCGCGCCGGGTCGCCGCCGTGGGCGGGCTTGCGCGTCTCGATCAGGGCGGCCAAGCGCAGCAGGGTGTCGTGTGCGTCTGGGGCGGTGGCAGCCTGGTGGGCGGCCTGGGTGATGGCCGCAGCCTCGTGCGCGACTGTGTGGGCTGCCTCTTGGACTGCCTCTTGGGCGCAAGCGGGGTTGTTAATGGCGGGACTCATGGGGTTTAGCGGTAAATCGATTCGGGGTCTTTGAGCACCGGCTCCACGGTCAGCCAGCGCCCCTCGGCTGGGCCGGTGGTGGCGGGTGGCGCGCCGCTCTCGGGCTGCCAGCGCAGGTAAAAGCAACTGTGGCGGCCGGTGTGGCAGGCGATGCCGGGCTGGTGCCCGAGCTGGGTGACTTTGAGCAGCAGCACGTCGGCGTCGCAGTCGAGCCGGATTTCGTGCACCTGCTGCACGTGGCCGGACTCTTCGCCTTTGTACCAGAGCCTGGCGCGCGAGCGGCTGTAATACACGGCGCGCCCCAAGGCGGCGGTTTGCGCCAGCGCCTCGCGGTTCATCCAAGCCAGCATCAGCACGTCGCCGCTGCTGGCCTCTTGGGCGATCACCGGCACCAGCCCGTGGGCGTCCCAGCGCACGGTGTCGAGCCAATCAGACATAGTTCTCTCCGGCCCTGCGGCCCAGCCTATCTTGCACCCCGCCCGGCGCAGCAAAAAGCGCGACCAAGCCGATGGGGATTATCCGCTATTGCGCGGGCGCAACTGAGTTTTTGCCGCCTCGGCCGCCTGCATGGTGAAAATGCCGCTACACTACCGCTAGTGTTTCAAATCCGTAGCAACACTACCCGTAGTGCAAAAGCCCCCTTGCCTCGCCTGCCTGGCTCTGTTTGCAGGGCCGCAAGTGCAGTGCTGCGCGCAGCGCCCCTTGAGCGGGCGCAACCCCTGAATCGATCTGCCCACCGCATCCAGCGCCACCCGTGCGCTCACCAAAACGAGGAACCCATGCAAATCAACCCGCTTTCAAACCCGCCCGTGGCCCCAGCCTTTGCCGCCCTGAACCCAGAGCCTGGCCGTGCCAGCCTAGGAACCAGCCTACCCAACTACCAGATCATTCGCCGCAACGGCTCGGTGGTGCCGTTCGAGCCGGGCAAGATTGCGGTCGCGCTCATGAAAGCCTTTCTGGCCGTGCGCGGGGCCCACGGGGCCGCCTCGGCCAGCGTGCGCGAAGACGTGGAGCAGCTCACCCAGGCCGTGGTGCGCGCCCTGCTGCGCTCGCGCCCGGCTGGCGGCACCTTCCACATCGAAGACGTGCAAGACCAGGTCGAGCTCGGCCTGATGCGCGGCGGCCACCACGAAGTGGCGCGCGCCTACGTGCTGTACCGCGAGCGCCGTGCCCAAGAGCGCGCCGCCAAACAAGCCCGCGCCAGCGCCGAACGCGCCACCCCGGTGCTGCACGTGCTCGAAGCCGGCCAGCGCCTGCCGCTGGACTTGGGGCGCTTGCAAGCCCTGATCGGCAGCGCCTGCGCCGGGCTGGGCGAGGCGGTGCGGCCCGAGCCCATCGTGGCCGAAACGCTGCGCAACCTCTACGACGGCGTGCCGCTGGCCGAGGTCTATAAGGCCGCCATTTTGGCGGCGCGCACCCGCATCGAGCTCGACCCCGACCACACCTTTGCCACCGCCCGGCTGCTGCTGCACACCATCGCGCAAGAGGTGCTGGGCCAAGACCTGACGCAGCCCGAGCTGGCCACCCGCTACCCCGAGGCCTTCCCGGCCTGCATCAAGCGCGGGGTCGAGGCCGAGCTGCTCAACCCCGATCTGCTGCAATTCGACCTGCCCCGGCTGGCGGCGGCGCTCAAGCCCGAGCGCGATTTGCAGTTCGACTACCTGGGCTTGCAAACCCTGTACGACCGCTACTTTCTGCACCAGCACAAGCGCCGCATCGAGCTGCCGCAGGGCTTTTTCATGCGCGTGGCGATGGGGCTGGCGCTGGGCGAGATCGAGCGCGAGGCGCGTGCGATCGAGTTCTACGAGGTGCTGTCGCGCTTCGATTTCATGAGCAGCACCCCGACCCTGTTCAACAGCGGCACCCGGCGCTCGCAACTGTCGAGCTGCTACCTCAGCACCGTGCCCGACGAGCTCGACGGCATCTACGAGGCGATCAAGGAAAACGCGCTGCTGTCCAAATTTGCCGGCGGGCTGGGCAACGACTGGACCCGCGTGCGCGCCCTGGGTGCCCACATCAAAGGCACCAACGGCGAATCGCAGGGTGTGGTGCCGTTCCTGAAGGTGGTCAACGACACCGCCGTGGCGGTCAACCAAGGCGGCAAGCGCAAGGGCGCGGTCTGCTGCTACCTGGAAACCTGGCACCTGGACATCGAGGAATTTCTGGAGCTGCGCAAGAACACCGGCGACGACCGGCGCCGCACGCACGACATGAACACCGCCCACTGGATCCCGGATTTGTTCATGAAGCGGGTGCTGGAAAAGGGCGACTGGAGCCTGTTTTCACCCCACAGCGTGCCCGATCTGCACGATTTGGTGGGCCCGGCCTTCGAGCGCGCCTATGTGGCCTACGAGGAAAAAGCCGCCCGGGGCGAGCTCACGCCCTACCGCAAGCTGCCCGCCTCCGACCTGTGGCGCAAGATGCTCACCATGCTGTTCGAGACCGGCCACCCCTGGATCACCTTCAAAGACCCCTGCAACCTGCGCAGCCCGCAGCAGCACGTGGGCGTGGTGCACTCCTCCAACCTGTGCACCGAAATCACGCTCAACACCAGCGACAGCGAAATCGCGGTCTGCAACCTCGGCTCGGTCAACCTGGCGCAGCACCTCACCGACAGCCCCAGCGGCTCCGGCGCCAAGGTGCTGGACCACGACAAGCTGCGCCGCACCGTGGCCACCGCCATGCGCATGCTCGACAACGTGATCGACATCAACTACTACGCCGTCAAAAAAGCGCGCGATTCCAACCTGCGGCACCGCCCGGTGGGGCTGGGGATCATGGGTTTCCAGGATGCGCTGTATCAAATGCGCACCCCCTACGCCAGCCCGGCGGCGCTGGACTTTGCCGACCAGAGCATGGAGGCCGTGTGCTACCACGCCTACTGGGCCAGCAGCGACCTGGCCGCCGAGCGCGGGCGCTATTCGAGCTACCAAGGCTCGCTGTGGCAGCGCGGGGTGCTGCCGCTGGACTCGCTGGAGCTGCTGGCGCAGGCGCGCGGCGGGCACCTGGAAGTCGATCGCAGCCAGACGCTGGACTGGGACGCGCTGCGCGCCAAAATCGCCCGCGACGGCATGCGCAACGCCAACTGCGTGGCCATCGCGCCCACGGCGACGATCTCCAACATCGTCGGCGTCGATGCCTCGATCGAGCCCTGCTTTGGCAACCTGTCGGTCAAGAGCAACCTGTCGGGCGAATTCACCATCGTCAACAGCTACCTGGTGCGCGACTTGAAGCGCCTCGGGCTCTGGGACGAGGTGATGCTGCTGGACCTGAAACACTTCGACGGCTCGCTGCTGCCGATCGACCGGGTGCCGGCCGAGCTCAAAAACCTCTACCGCACCGCCTTCGAGATCGAACCGGCGTGGCTGGTGGAGGCCGCTGCGCGGCGCCAAAAGTGGATCGACCAGGCGCAAAGCCTGAACCTCTACATGGCCGGGGCCTCGGGCAAAAAGCTGGATGAAACCTACAAACTGGCGTGGCTGCGCGGGCTCAAGACCACCTACTACCTGCGCACCACCAGCGCCACCCAGGCCGAGAAATCGACCGGCCGCGTGGGCCAGTTGAACGCGGTGTCTATGGGGACAGCGGGCGGCGCGGTAGCTGCTGCCAGCAGCCTGGAGGTGCCCAGCCCGGCCACCGACGTGAAGTTTTGCGCCATCGACGACCCCGGCTGCGAAGCCTGCCAATGAAGCCGGCCCACGCAGCGGCTCAAGCAGTGGCCCATGCAGGCGCACAAAATTGTGGCCTGCGACACGCAATATCCCGCTGCGGCACTTGTTTTTTCCACGCAAGCTTTCATAATCCACCTGATAGGAAAACCCCATGCTGAACTGGGATGATCACCCCGAACCGGCCCTGCAAGCGGTGCCTTCTTCTACCGCTCGCCCTGCCCCCGCTGCGGCGCGCTCCGGCCTCGCCGCTGCCTTGGTTTCGGCCACTGCGGCGGCCTCATCCGCTGCCGCCGTGGCACCTGCCGCCGAGCGCGCGCCCATGCACCAGCGCATCAACGCCGCCGACAAGCGCATCATCAACGGCCAGACCGACGTGAACCAACTGGTGCCCTTCAAATACAAATGGGCCTGGGAGAAGTACCTCGCCTCCTGCGCCAACCACTGGATGCCTCAAGAAGTCAATATGAGCCGCGACATCGCGCTCTGGAAAGACCCGAACGGCCTGACCGAAGACGAGCGCCGCATCATCAAGCGCAACCTGGGCTTTTTCGTCACCGCCGACTCGCTGGCGGCCAACAACATCGTGCTGGGCACCTACCGCCACATCACCGCGCCCGAGTGCCGCCAGTTTTTGCTGCGCCAGGCCTTCGAAGAGGCCATCCACACCCACGCCTACCAGTACATCGTCGAGAGCCTGGGGCTGGACGAGGGCGAGATCTTCAACGCCTACCACGAGATCCCCTCGATCCGCGACAAAGACGAGTTTCTGCTGCCCTACATCGACACCATCATGGACCCGGCCTTTGTCACCGGCACGCCCGAGGCAGACCAAAAACTGCTGAAAAGCCTGATCGTCTTTGCCTGCCTGATGGAAGGGCTGTTTTTCTACGTCGGTTTCGCCCAGATTTTGTCCATGGGGCGGCAAAACAAGATGACCGGCGCGGCCGAGCAGTACCAGTACATCCTGCGCGACGAATCCATGCACTGCAACTTTGGCATCGACCTGATCAACCAGCTCAAGCTGGAGAACCCGCACCTGTGGACCCCGGCCTTCAAGGCCGAGATCAGGGCGCTGTTCGAGCAGGCGGTCGAGCTCGAATACCGCTACGCCGAAGACACCATGCCGCGCGGCGTGCTGGGCCTGAACGCTTCCATGTTCAAGGGCTATTTGCGCTACATCGCGAACCGGCGCGCGACCCAGATCGGGCTCGAAGCGCTGTATCCGAACGAGGAAAACCCCTTTCCGTGGATGAGCGAAATGATAGACTTGAAGAAAGAGCGCAATTTCTTCGAGACGCGCGTGATCGAGTACCAAAGCGGCGGAGCGCTCGCTTGGGATTGATTCCTGCCGCTGCGCCGCGCCCGCCCCGGCGCTGCTCAGCGGCCTAGGGTTCTGTTTTTCAAACCACCGAGGAGTATCAGATGGCAACTGCCAAGAAGCCGGCCAAGCCAGCCCCAGCCAGCGCGGCAGCACCCGAGGCGGTGCCCGAAGCCGCTGCACCGGCCAAAAAGGCCGCTGCCAAGAAAGCCGCGCCCGAGGCCCCAGCGCCCCTGCCTAAAGCGGCCTGGCCTTTCCCGACTGGCAAAAAACCCTGAACCGCGGGCTGAAGCGGATTTTTGCGCTCAGAGGCTGAAACGGTAGTTCTGGCCGCCACGGTAAGCGATTTTTTCGGCCCCCATGCGGTTTCCCAGTTCGGCGCTGCGCTGCAAATCCCAGCCCTGCGCCAGCCCGTAGAGCAAACCGGCGCGCAGCGCATCGCCGCAGCCGGTTGGGTCCAGCACCGCGCGCGCGTGTACCCCTGGCACGCGGCTGCACTGGCCTTGCTGCCACAGCTCGCAGCCCTGCTCGGCCAGCGTGATCACCAGCCCGCGCAGCCGCTGCGACAGCTCGGCGTAGCCCAAACCGGTGCGCTCGCTCAACATGCGCGCTTCGTAGTCGTTGAGCGCGGCCCAGTCGGCCAGCTCGATGAAGCGCAGCAGCTCCGGGCCGTTGAACATCGGCAGCCCTTGGCCGGGGTCGAACACAAAGGGCACCCCAAGCGCGTGCAACTGCTCGGCGTGGTCTATCATCGCTTGGCGCCCGTCGGGCGAGACGATGGCCAGGCTTGCAGCGGGTGCGGCCGTGATGGGGTTCTGGTGCGCCAGCGCCATGGCACCGGGGTGAAAGGCGGTGATTTGGTTGTTGTCGCGATCGGTCATGATCATGGCCTGCGCGGTGTAGTGCGTCTGCACCCATTGCACCGCACCGGTGTCTATGCCCAGGTTCTGCATGCGCTCCAGATAGCCCTGACCGTCGCTGCCCAGCGCCGCCACCGGGCGCGCCTGCACGCCCAACTGGCGCAAGCCATAGGCGATGTTGCCGGCGCAGCCGCCGTATTCGCGCCGCAAGCCCGGCACCAGGAACGAAACGTTGAGGATGTGCAACTGCTCGGGCAGGATTTGCTCGGCAAAGCGGCCCTCGAAAGTCATGATGGTGTCAAAGGCCAGCGAGCCGCAAACGAGTATGGTCATGGTGCAAAGTTTGAAGGGGTTCAGGGGTAAAACAAAATGGCGCGGTAGCCGGTCATGACGCGCCCTTCGATGCCGTCGAAGGCGAGTTCGAATTGCAGCGCCCACTCAGCCCCAGGTGCCAGCGTGGGGCTTGGGCGCGGCCATTCGTGCGGCAACAGCACCCGGCGCACCAGCACCTGGTCGTGGATGTCGGTTAAGGTGAGCTCGATTGCCGGGCTGGCCACTTGCAGCACCGACTGGTTGCGCAGCACCACGTTGAATACGTAAATCCCCGGCGCACGGCGCAACAGCACCGAGCTGTCTATCACCACCTCGTTGGGGCCACTGGGCAGCGCCTGCTGGCAATCCAGCGTCTCGCACACGGCTTCGAGCACCGGCTGCAGCGCCGGCAGCTCGCGCAGCACCGGGGCGCGCCACTGGTAGGCCGCCTGCAAACCGAGCAACAGCGCCAGCGCCAGCGCCAGCAGCGCCAGCACAAAGCGCAGCAGCGGATGCTGCCAGAAGGCGCGACGCCGCGCCCGACGCACGAACGAGGGCGCGGCCACGGTTGGCGGCTGCTCGGGCTCGATCTGCGCTTGCTGCGCTGGCAGATGCGCTTGCTGCGATGCTTGTGCTTGCTGTGCTTGCACGGGCTCCAGTTCCATCGTGGCGGGGCTCGCCCAAGCGGGGTCGGTCGCGTCGGGTGCAGGTTCGGACCAGGCGGGATCGGCACGCCCAGGATCGACCAGGGGCTGCGGGCCCGCTGCGCCCGACTGTGGCGGCGGTGGCAAGTCCCACTCGGGTTCGCGTGCCCAATGCGGCTCTGGCGGCTCTGGCGGCGCGGGTGTCGCGGGTGTCGTGGGTGTCGCAGATGCGGCGGGCTCCGGCTGGGCGGCCCTGGGCCCCGGCACCGGTGCAGCAGGCTCGTGCCAGTCATGGGGGACCATAAGCGCTGCGGCGCCGCCATCCTCCTGCTGGAGTGGCTCTTGGGTTGCGGCTTGGCTGGTGTCTGGTGCGGAATCCTGCTGCGGCCACTGCGACTGCGGCACTGCGGCCTGCTCCAGCCCCGGCCACCAGGGCTGCAAATCGAGCGTGGCGTCAAAAATGTGCTGGCACTGGCCGCAGCGCACCCAACCGTCGGAAATTTTGAGCTGGTCGGGCACCACCTTGAAGGCGGTGCTGCAGGCCGGGCAACGGGTGATGAAGCTCATTGCGCGATTATTGCAGGGCGACAATCAGGGCGCGCAGCCGCTCATCAGAATCCAGCCGTCTTCGGCGTCGTGCACCTGCAAGGCCAACCACGGTGCGTAGGCGGCCCGGACCTCATCGGCCTGGCGCTCCAGGATTCCGGCCAGCACCAGATCGGCACCGCGCTGCAGGTGCTGGCACAGCAGCGGCGCCAGCAGCTTGAGGGGAGTGGCCAGAATATTGGCCAGCACCAGCTCGTACTGGCCCTGCGCCAGATCGGGCAGGCCGGTGTGCAGCCGCACCTGGTTGTGCTGCGCGTTGTGCTGCGCGGTCTGCACCGCCACCGGGTCGATATCGATGGCGTCGATGGCGGCGGCACCGAATTTGGCGGCGGCAATGGCCAGGATGCCCGAGCCGCAGCCGTAATCCAGCACGCGCCGACCCACCAGCGGGTGCTGCGCAATCCAGCGCAGGCACATGCGCGTGCTCGGATGGGTGCCGGTGCCAAAGGCCTGCCCCGGATCGAGCCGAATGCTGTGCTGCGCGGCAGCGGGCACCTCGTGCCAACTCGGCACGATCCAGAACGTGGGCGTGATCGGCACCGGAGCAAACTGCTCCTGCGTCTGGCGCACCCAGTCGGCATCGGGCAAGGCCTGGATGCCCTGCACTTCGCAGCCGGCAAAAAAGGCTTGCGGCAACAGCAGATCAACGGCCTCGCGCGCAGCGGCCTCGCTGCCAAACAGCGCCTGCACTTGCGAGCGCTGCCAGCCGGCCTTGGGCGCGGGCAAGCCGGGCTCGCCAAACAGCGCCTGCTCGGCCGGGGTCTGGGCGTCGGCGTCGGTGACCGACACACTGAGCGCCTCCAGCGCCTCCAGCGCCTCGCTCAGCTCCTCGACCTGCGCCTCGGGGGCCAGCAACAGCAGCTCGAACAGCGTGGCAGCGTTTTCTTGTTCAGCGCTCACGTTGTGCCAACCAGGCTTCGAGGTAGTGGATATTGGTGCCGCCGGCCTCGAAATTGGCGTCCAGCATGATCTCGCGGTGCAGCGGAATGTTGGTCTTGATGCCTTCGATCACCGTCTCGCCCAGCGCCGAGCGCATCCGTGCCAGCGCCTGCTCGCGTGTGTCGCCGTGGACGATGAGCTTGCCGATCATCGAATCGTAGTTGGGCGGCACCAGGTAATGGGTGTAAATGTGCGAGTCCACCCGCACCCCTGGGCCACCAGGTGCATGCCAGGCGCTGATGCGGCCCGGTGAGGGCGTGAACTTGTACGGGTCTTCGGCGTTGATGCGGCACTCGATGGCGTGCCCGCGCAGCTCGATCTGGCGCTGGGTGAAAGGCAGCTTGGCCCCGGCCGCAATGGCGATTTGCTGGCGCACGATGTCGATGCCGGTCACGGCCTCGGTCACGGGGTGCTCGACCTGCACCCGGGTGTTCATCTCGATAAAGTAGAACTCGCCGTTTTCGTACAAAAACTCAAAGGTACCGGCACCGCGGTAGCCGATTTTCTTGCACGCCGCCGCGCAGCGGTCGCCGATGCGCTCGATCAGCCGCCGCGCAATTCCCGGTGCCGGGGCTTCTTCGATCACCTTCTGGTGCCGCCGCTGCATGGAGCAGTCGCGCTCGTGCAAATAGACCGCGTTGCGGTAGTTGTCGGCCAGCACCTGGATTTCGATGTGGCGCGGGTTTTGCAGGAACTTCTCTAGATAGACCTCGGGGTTGCCAAAGGCGGCCCCGGCCTCGGCCTTGGTCGTGAGCACGGCGTGCAGCAGCGCCGCTTCGGTGTGCACCACGCGCATGCCACGCCCGCCGCCGCCGCCCGCGGCCTTGACGATGACCGGATAGCCGATGCTGCGCGCGATGCCCTTGACTTCGACCGGGTCGTCGGGCAGCGCGCCTTCGGAGCCCGGCACACAGGGCACACCGGCGCGGATCATGGCCTGCTTGGCGGCCACCTTGTCGCCCATGGTGCGAATCGCATCGGGCGTGGGGCCGATGAAGACGAAGCCGCTTTTTTCCACCCGCTCGGCAAAGTCGGCGTTTTCACTCAAGAAACCATAGCCGGGATGGATGGCCTCGGAGTCGGTGACTTCGGCCGCCGAAATGATGGCGGGCATGTTCAGGTAGCTCAAAGCCGAAGGCGGCGGGCCGATGCACACCGCTTCGTCGGCCAGCTTGATGTATTTGGCGTCGCGGTCGGCCTCGGAATAGACCATCACCGCCTTGACGCCCAGTTCGCGGCAGGCGCGCTGGATGCGCAGGGCGATTTCGCCGCGGTTGGCGACCAGGATTTTTTTGAACATAGGGCGCGCTATTGCCTTATTCGAGCACGAACAAGGGTTGGCCGTATTCCACTGCCTGCCCGTTTTCGGCCAAAATCTGCGTCACGGTGCCGGCGCGGTCGGCTTCGATCTCATTGAGGATCTTCATGGCTTCCACGATGCACACCGGTTCGCCGGATTTCACCACCTGCCCAATCTCGACAAAGGGCTTGGCCCCCGGGCTGGCGGCGCGGTAAAAGGTGCCGACCATGGGCGACTTGAACACATGGCCCTTGATTTCGGGCTCGGCTGGCGCGGCAGCCGCTGGTGCTGCGGCGGCCGCAGCCTGGGGTGGCAGCGGCGGCGCGGCGGCCAGGGTGTATGCGGGTGGCGCAGCCATGGCGGGCGGGGCGCTTTTGACGATGCGCACCTTGCCTTCGGCCTCGGTGATCTCGAGTTCGGATACATTCGACTCGGAAACCAGGTCGATCAGGGTCTTGAGTTTGCGCAAATCCATGTATTCTCCAGAAATTGCAGCCAAAATGCAGCAACAAACCGGCATTCAGGCTAAAACACAGGCGAATATACACGAACTAGCCTCGCGCCAGCAAGCGCCATGCAACCCATTCACGCCTTATGCCACCTTCCATTTTGCCCCATCGTGAGACCATGACCGAGCCAGAGACCTTGGTTTCGAGCATGGCGCTGCCCGGCTTGGCGCGCACACTGGTCACCTCCGGCACCTTGCCGCAAGAGGCAGCAGAGGCACTCTACGCCAAGGCCCAAGCAAACAAAAGCAGTTTCATCACCGAACTCGTCGCCAGCGGCACCGTGACCTCGGTCGAATTGGCGCACACCATGTCGCAGGCTTTTGCCGCGCCCTTGATCGACCTCGATGCCATCGACCCGCAGCGCCTGCCCAAAGGGGTGCTGGAGCCCAAGCTCTCGAAGCAGTTTCGCGTGCTGGTGCTGAGCCGGCGCAGCAACCGCGTCACCGTCGCCACCGCCGACCCCACCGACCACCACGCGGCCGAAAAAATCAAGTTCACCACGCAGGTCAGCGTCGATTGGGTGATCGCCGAACACGACAAGCTCAGCCAGTTGATCGACAGCGCCAGCGCCAGCGCCAACGACGCGATCGAACACATCGTCGGCGGCGAGTTCGAGTTTGAGCCAGGCAGCTTCGATGCGGCCCAGAACGAGCCCGATGACAAACTGGCATCCGAAGTAGAAGACGCCCCTGTGGTGCGTTTTTTGCAAAAGATGCTGCTCGATGCCTACACGATGCGTGCATCCGACCTGCATTTCGAACCCTACGAGCATTTTTATCGGGTGCGCTTTCGGATCGACGGCGAACTGCGCGACATCGCATCCCCACCCGTGGCGGTGAAGGAAAGGCTGGCTTCTCGCATCAAAGTGATCTCAAAACTCGATATCTCCGAGCGCCGCGTGCCGCAAGACGGGCGCATGAAGCTCAAGGTCGGGGCCAACAAGGTAATCGATTTTCGCGTCAGCACGCTGCCGACGCTGTTTGGTGAAAAAATCGTGATCCGCATTCTGGACCCGAGCAGCGCCCAAATGGGCATCGAGGCGCTGGGTTATGAGCCCGACGAAAAAGCCCTGCTGGTGGAAGCCATCAGCCGCCCCTACGGCATGGTGCTGGTCACCGGCCCAACCGGCTCGGGCAAAACGGTATCGCTCTACACCTGCTTGAACCTGCTCAACAAGCCGGGGGTGAACATCTCCACCGCCGAAGACCCCTCTGAAATCAACTTGCCTGGGGTCAACCAAGTCAACGTGAACGACAAAGCCGGCCTGACCTTCGCTGCCGCGCTGCGCGCTTTTCTGCGCCAGGACCCGGACATCATCATGGTCGGCGAGGTGCGCGACCTGGAAACCGCCGACATCGCCATCAAGGCCGCCCAAACCGGGCACTTGGTGCTCTCGACCCTGCACACCAACGACGCCCCAGCCACCTTGTCGCGGCTGCTGAATATGGGCGTGCTGCCGTTCAACATCGCTTCCAGCGTCAACCTGATCACAGCGCAGCGGCTGGCGCGGCGCTTGTGCAAGCAGTGCAAACAGCCCTACGAGGACTTGCCCGACTCCGCCTTGCTAGCAGCCGGGTTCAAGCCCGAAGAGCTCGACGGCAGTTGGAAGCCTTACCGCCCCGTGGGCTGCAATGCCTGCCACAATGGCTACAAGGGCCGCGTCGGCATCTACCAGGTGATGCCGATCAGCGAAGCCATGCAGCACATCATTTTGCGCGGCGGCAGTGCACTCGAAATCAAGTCTCAGGCGCGCGCCGACGGGGTTCGCTCTTTGCGCGAATCGGGGCTGCGCAAGGTTAAACTGGGCATCACATCACTGGAAGAGGTGCTGGGCTGCACCAATATTTAGTTTCTCGGTCTGTTCAGCAACCGCTCTCAGCCACTTCTTCGAGCAAGCCATGGCCACTGCGAGCAAAACCATCAAAGAATTCGTCTTCGAATGGGAAGGCAAGGACCGCAACGGCAAGCCGGTGCGGGGTGAAGTGCGCGCCATCGGCGAAAACCAAGTTCAAGCCACCTTGCGCCGCCAAGGCATACTGGTGCAGAAGATCAAAAAACGCAAATCCGCTTCGTACCAGCGCATCAAGCCCAAAGACATCGCCATTTTCACGCGCCAACTGGCCACCATGATGAAAGCCGGTGTGCCACTGCTGCAATCCTTCGACATCGTCGGGCGCGGCAACCCCAACCCGAGCGTGTCCAAGCTGCTCAACCAGATTCGCACCGACGTCGAAACCGGCAACTCGCTCAGCGCCGCTTTTCGCAAGCACCCGATGCACTTCAACGCGCTCTACTGCAATCTGGTGGAAGCGGGCGAAGCAGCCGGCATTTTGGAAGACCTGCTGGACCGATTGGCCACTTACATGGAAAAAACCGAAGCCATCAAGAGCAAGGTCAAGGCCGCCCTGATGTACCCGACAGCGGTGATCGTGGTGGCCTTCATCGTGGTGGTGGTGATCATGATCTTCGTCATCCCGGCCTTCAAGGAAGTGTTCGCCTCCTTTGGTGCCGACTTGCCAGCACCCACTTTGGTAGTGATTGCCATCAGTGAGTTTTTCGTGGCTTACTGGTGGATCGTTTTTTTGTCGCTGGGTGGGGGCATTTACTTTTTCATGCAAGCCTGGCAGCGCAACGTCAAGGTGCAGCGGGTGATGGACCGGGTGCTGCTGAAAATGCCGATTTTTGGCACGCTGGTAGAAAAATCCACCGTGGCACGCTGGACCCGCACCATGTCCACCATGTTCGCCGCCGGGGTGCCGCTGGTGGAAGCGCTCGATTCCGTCGGTGGCGCCTCGGGCAACAGCCTGTACGCCGACGCCACCGCGCAGATTCAGCGCGAAGTGGCCACCGGCACCAGCCTGACCATGGCCATGAACAACGCCCGCATTTTCCCCTCCATGGTGCTGCAGATGTGCGCCATCGGCGAGGAATCGGGCGCGCTCGACCACATGCTGGGCAAGGCGGCCGACTTTTACGAACAAGAAGTCGATGACATGGTGGCCGGCCTGTCGAGCCTGATGGAGCCCATCATCATCGTGGTGCTGGGGGTGATCATCGGCGGCATCGTGGTTGCGATGTACCTGCCAATCTTCCAGCTCGGGCAGGTGGTTTGAGCGGGGCCGGAATCGGGCCGGATTGGAGCCCACGGCGCAGGCTGTAGCCGCCAGCGAAGGCAGGGCCCGACTGCCCGGCGGCGGTGCGGGCAGCGAGACCGCGGATCGGGTGCTATGCAGAACGCCGCAGCGCGCATCCGGCCCTGACCGTGGCATCGGAATGCCCCTATGGCAAATTTTCATAGAACGCTCTTGCGAATCGTTCGCATTTGCGATTACAATCGAGCCATGCGCTCCGCCCCCTGCCCTTCTCTTGCAAGCCCGGTGGCGCTTCGCCAGAACGCTGCGCCTGTGCGCCGCCTGCCCTTTGCGCAGTTGAGCGGTGGCGGGCGCGAAGTGCTGATCGAACACGCCGGGCAGATCTACCGCCTGAGCCTGACGGCGCAAAACAAATTGATTTTGACCAAGTAAAGGCCATCCAAGGCTGGGTCAGCGATCCCGCTCACACACCAGCAACCACCACAGCCACAACCCAACACCCAATTCAGTCCCAGCCAGCCAGCGACCCCCGCGATGCGGTGTCTCGAGCCAGCCAGTTTTTTGACCTCCCAACTGGAACCGCCTCGTGAAACGCCAAGCCCGAAACCCAACCTGCGCCCCTACCGCCAGCCGCCCGACTGCTCCTTCTTCCTTTTTGCTGCAGCCGGTGGCACTGGCCTGCCTGCTCGCCGGCGCCCCGCTGTGGGCCCAAGCCCAAACCGGCGCCGCAGCGGCCACCGCCAACCCGGCACCCACCCGTGCCATGGCCTTGGAGGCGGTGGTGGTCACCGGCGCGCGCGCCGAGCGCGAATTGGGCGATGTGCCGCAGCGCATCGACGTGATCGAGGGTGCGGCGCTGGACGCTACGCAGGCGCAAGACATCCGCGAACTGGTGCGCGACCTGCCCAACGTGGAGGTGCGCCGGGCCCCGCAGCGCTTTGGCGCCGTGCTGGGTGCCACCGGCCGCGACGGCAACGCCGGCTTCAACATCCGCGGCCTGCAAGGCAACCGGGTCTTGCTCACGGTCGATGGCATGCGCATGCCGCGCGAGCTGGTCGCGGGCGTGCTGGGTTCGGCCGCCTTTGGCCGCGACTACTACGACATGGGGCTGATTTCGCGCGTGGAGGTGGTGCGCGGTGCCACCTCGGCGCTCTACGGCTCCGATGGTTTGGGCGGCATGGTGGCGATGTTTACCCTGCAACCCGAACAACTGCTGCAACCCGGCCAGTCTTTCGGCGGCCGCCTGAGCCTGCGCGCCGACACCGAGGACGACAGCCGTGGCGTGGGCCTGACGCTGGCCGGAGTGGCCAGCCCACAATGGCAGTGGCTGGGCAGTGTGCAGACCGGGCGCGCCGGTGCGCTCGACAACCAGGGTACGAACGAGGCTGCCAACAGCAGCCGCACCGCGCCCAACCCGCAGCGCGACCGCAACCACTCGCTGCTGGGCAAGCTGGTGTTCACGCCCGGCGGCGGGCAGCGCCACACCTTCACCGCCGAGCACATAGACAAATCCACCGACGTCGAAGCCCTGAGCGCGCGCGGCGTGAACCCAGCCACCCCCGGAGCCACCCGCGACCTGCAAGGCGAAATGGATTCGAGCCGCACCCGCCTGAGCTGGGACGGCCAGTTCCCGCTGCGCTCGGCGTGGGCCG
>Ga0209103_1000040_pt1 | contig 35144 bp, 30 predicted proteins | sample 4C3metaG_FD_184152 | JGI IMG/M metagenome (GOLD analysis project Ga0209103, IMG submission 184152) | Freshwater bacterial and archeal communities from Indian Creek, Illinois, USA - 4C3 metaG (SPAdes) (version 2) | ecosystem: Environmental > Aquatic > Freshwater > Unclassified | place: USA...
CAGCGAAATACTATGAAAGGGGGTGAGTTTGTGCACTTCTCGCCGCGTCAGATGACGACCATGGCGCTGGTGGCGGCCACAACTGCGGCTACGGGGTATCTGCTGTACACAGTTGTTCCTGTGCCGGGCTTAAAGTTCGCGCTCTTGTCGCCACTCCTCGGGGTGATGATTGCCTTGCCTGCCTTACTCGTCAAACGCAGTGGTGCTATCTTGGCGACATCATTGGTTTTGGCGGCAGTGATGGGGCTGTTTAGCCTTTTCATGAGTGTCGCCATTGTTTTGGCCGGCGCGCTGACCGAGAGTGTAGCTTGGTGTCTTTGGCAGAGATCGACTTCCCCAAGGGTCATACGGCTGGTGGCGGCTAGTTACCCGACCATTTCCCTGTTGGTGGCGGCTTCTCTATCCCACTATGTCACTGGCAACAGACTCTTTGATGTTGCATGGCCCGCCTTGATTGTGCTCGTTGTTTTAACACAGACGCTAGGCATGCTGGGCGCATGGGTGGCAGAACAAATCCTCCTGCCGCGACTTATCCTCGCCAAGCAAAGATGGGAACGAGAGTAATGCAATACTTCACTATGCCTGCAGGTTTTTTTGCGTGGGCTGGCGAACTAAACAAGGGGTTAAATTAGCTGAAAGGTGGGAACTTATGCCAAAGAAACATATTTTGCCCGAACTGCCCTACCCTTATAATGCGCTTGAGCCGCACTATGACGAGGCCACTGTACGACTGCACCACAGCAAGCATCATCAAGCCTACATTGATGGCTTGAACAAGGCGGAAGAAAAGCTTGACGAGGCGCGCACAAGTGGCGACTTTGCTCTTATCAAGCACTGGCAACGGGAATTAGCTTTTCATGGCAGTGGCCACATCATGCACAAGCTCTTCTGGCAGACTATGTCGCCAACCGGTGGCGGTGAACCGACAGGCCACATCTTGAAGCACCTCAACGAGAGCTTTGGCAGCTTTGACGCCTTTAAAAAGCAGTTTTCGGCCGCTGCTGCGGCTGTGGAGGGCAGCGGTTGGGCACTCCTCGTATATTCGTCAACATTGCGCAACCTCTACATAACCACTATTGAGAAACACCAGGACGTAGCTCTTGTCGACGGAACTCCTCTCTTGACTGTCGATGTCTGGGAGCATGCCTACTATCTAAAGTTCCAAAATCGCCGCGCCGAGTGGATTGCCGCCTGGTGGAATGTTGTGAATTGGGACCATGTCAACCACCTGATCGAGCACTAGGCCTTTAACCAAAAGAGCTGACCCATGGGGCCAGCTCTTTTTACTGCGGTGAACCTATACCATGACACAGACTTTAACGCCGCAACTGCTGGCAAGGGCACATAGTTCCGCCATGTACTCCTCGCTAGGCGTCAACATAGTGGGTAGCAGCTCCTGCACGCCGCGGGGGCGAAACTTAATCAACTTGTAGCGAATGCTGGGGTCAACGCTAATTAATCTACTGGCTAGGGCTACGGTGTCGCTGTTTCGCAGCAAATCGGGCACAACAACTGTGCGGATTTCATAGAGTTTTTTGTTAGCGATGGCATAGGATAGATTTTGCAGGACGAGCCTATTGCTCTGTCCCGTCAGCCTAAAATGCTCATCTTCCTCCATGGATTTTACGTCGAGCATAAAGGCATCTACGTGCCGAGCGAGCCGCTGAAAATCGTCGGGGGCGAGATGACCATTGGTATCCACGAAAACGTTAATCTCCCTACTCTTAAGTTCCTCACATAGGGCGAGAAGAAAAGGGAGTTGCACCGTGCATTCGCCTCCCGATACAGTAACCCCCCGTGTAAAGTCCCTATATTTGAGAATCTCGGCGACAAGCTCTTGGTGATCTCTCTCCATCACGCCCGCCAACGCCTCCCCACTACCCGCAAGGGGCTGGGTTTCTGGGTTGTGACAGTAAGAGCAATGAAAGTTACAGCCCTGAAGAAACACTGCGGTGCGATTCCCAGGCCCGTCTACACTACTAAAGGGGATGATGCTGCGGCAGTAACCCTTCATTTAGTTCTCCCTTGCCCAAATCTTTCTCTCAAGCACGCCCTGGTTTTCTGCAGCCCCCTTGCCGAGTACCACCGCACCATTTCGCACTTGCTTACCTCGCGCTAGCGCCTCCATATCCGATCTCTTAACCAAGTAACCTGTGATGCGCACCACATCCGAGTCGGCCGAGTAGGCCGAGAAGTAGCGAAGGCCATTCTTAAATGCACCCTGCAAAATGTCTAGCACAAATGCCGGGTTGTTCTTAACGGTCGCGTCAAAACTAAAGACATCGCCGATACCGGAAGGAAAGAACTTATGAAACGGCGCGGAGTACATGATGTGTTCAAACAATTCCGGTTCCTCCCCGATGGGGATGCGGCAGCCGGGCGACGAAGCGATGTCGGTATCTATGCCGACTTGAGCATGAAGCAAGTACCTGCCACCTGAGGCTTGCAAATGCGTATTGTTGTGCGCGGCCACCAATCGTGCTACCTCTGTAATTATCGCCACCCCGAGTTCGGATGCCTGCTCGCTGTGGCCAAATCTATCGCCTTGGTGCAAAGGGTTGCCGAGTAACGTGTTGACGCATTCTGCCAGACCCACTACGCCAAACATCGCGGTGAATTTGTCCCTCTCGAGTAGCCCTTCCTTGACAAGGAAATTGCTCGCCAAGAACGATGACTCCTCGACCAAGAAACGCACTCTCTCGTCCATATAGCTTAGCGTATGTCGCACGGCCGAGGGCAGCAGGGTGTTCCGAAACACTTCGTAATCAGCCGTCTGACTTGCCAGCCGGCTCAAATTAAGTCTGACCAATGTATAGCTGCCTCCACCAATGGGCAAGCCATTATAGCACGAGGCAATAGCATAGTCGCCGTGAAAGTCATGCCGAAACATGACATTATTGGCGAAACTCGGCTTGGCAGTCAGGAGCGCCGTTTTCACAGCATCAAGTGCCATCTCTTGACTGGTGCTGTCGTCGTACTTGAGGGTTAGATTCGGCACGGCCGTTTGGAGTTCGCGCTGCGCCCTCAGTATTTGCCGACCAGCAATAGTCTCTTTCGGCCCCAAGTTGGCATGGCAGAAGGAGTCGGTCAAGGTGCGATCGATGTGGAGCAAGAATCGCTTAATCGCTCTGTAGGATTCTTCATCATCTTGGACAAAGGGATTAAGAAGGGTATCTAAATTGCCGAGGTACACCGGAAAAGTGGTAATGGACGGCACATGTTTGTAGAGAATAAGCAAATTATGGAGTGCGTCCTCGAGGTTCTCTGGCGGTAATAACTCCAGATACTCACTTCCTTGCTGCATGAACAACGCGTAGTCCGGCACGATGTAACGGGGCCGGTAGGGAGCATTCCCTTCTCCGAGGTCACAGATAACCCCGCTTTGACGAAGTTCCTGCACCTCGTCGGACATTTTTAAGACCTCAAGGCTGTTTTCAGCGGACCGCGCCAGAGCAATAACTTTTTGTTGGTAGGTGAGAATAGGATCTCTGACAATGCTTAGAGTCTTATTCATGGCCAAGCCTCCTCGATTCAAGAGTATGGTGATCGCAATAATTGGCTAGAGGACAAATGGCGCAGTCAGGCTTGCGGGCATGGCAAGTGCGGCGCCCATGCCAAATAAGCAAGTGATGCGCGGCGATCCAGTCCTCTGGTGGTAGTTTGGCGCAAAGTTCCTGCTCCACTTTCTCAGGGGTCTGGCCAAAGGCTAGCCCTAGGCGTCGCGCTAAGCGATAGACATGTGTGTCGACACCAAGAGCTGGGACATGAAAGGCCGTAGCGGCGACGACATTGGCTGTCTTTCGCCCCACCCCCGGCAAGGAGCGTAACTCCGCAATCGTAACTGGAACTCGACACTCATATCTTGAGCACAGCTCACGACAACAGTTGACAATGTTCTTGGCCTTGGTGCGGTAGAGGCCGCAGGAGCGAATATCGCCTTCTAACTCCGGGAGGGTGGCCTCGACATAGGCGGAGGGATGCTTGTACTTGGCAAACAAGTCCTTGGTGATAAGATTGACCCGCCGATCAGTGCATTGGGCGGACAAAATGGTGGCAATAAGAAGTTCAAAAGGACTACTGAAGTTGAGCTCGCATTGTGCATGCGGGTAAAGCTCCCTCAGTAGTCGAAATATTTCAAATATTTTCGGGGACTCTACCATCTGCTCGCGAACATAACAACCAGCGCGGTAAGGGAAAAGCAAATACTGACTAAGTACATGACCAACACCGTCTGCTTCTGACTCAACCCAGCCTGCAATAGGCGGTGATGTGTGTGCCCGCGGTCGGCCACATAGATCGGCTTGCCACTTAGCAATCGACGTACAATATTGTACATCGTGTCAAAAATAGGCAACCCGAGAACAAGTATGGGCACTAAGAGGCCGACTAAAGTGGCGGACTTAAAAGCTCCCTCTACTGATACGGCGGCCAAAACAAAACCGAGAAAGTAAGCGCCACCGTCGCCGAGAAAAACCTTGGCAGGGTTAAAGTTGTAGCGGAGAAAGGCTAATGTCCCCCCTACCAGCACCAATGAAACTAAGAGCGTCGTAGGTTGCCCCATAAAATAGGCAATTATACCCATGGTCAGCGCCGCGATGTTGACAATGCCGCAGGCTAGGCCATCTAACCCGTCCATAAAATTTATAATATTAGTGACCGCCACTACCCAAATCACTGTAACTAGCCAACTCAGCCCCGGTGCCAAAAAGATAAGTCCCCCCGAGAACGGATTAGATAAGAATTCGACTTGCACGCCCGCCCAGTAGAGGGCCGATGCGGCAAAAATCTGTCCAAGTAATTTAGGCGCGGCGGACATATCGCCGCCCCGACTTTTCACAAGATCATCAACAAAGCCGACGACAAAGGCAATGGTACCACCGAGCGACAACCCTAGGGCCAAGCCGTTATCTATCGGCAGGGTCCACAACAAAAGCGAGATGCCCACCCACAAGGCCGCCCCCACAAAGGGCATGGGAATCTCATGGACTTTGCGGGCTGTGGGTCGATCGACAATGCCGTGTCTAACGGAAAAGCTGTAGAGACGGGGCATTATCGCCGTCACAAGAGCAAAAGCCCCGCATAGGGCTAACACATAAGCCAAGCTACTTCACCTCTTTGCCATGCTATCACTATCATAGATCGACCCGTCCGCGATGTCTATATAAAAATAAGAAAGTCTATTTTTAGCAGGAGGCCCAAGTTGACAAGGTTGCCAAAACCAATTACCAAGAATGTTCGCCTATTCCTTGCGGAAAGGTTCTCCTAAAGCTGCAGGCGCAGTCGCTCGCCCGACAAAACCCGCCAAGACAACCATGGTAAACACATAGGGAACAGCCTGAATAAGCTGACTAGGTATTCCGCCACCTTGCAGGCGCATCTGCAAGGCCTCGGAGAAACCAAACAACAGAGAAGCAGCAAGGGCACCTAGAGGATGCCATTTGCCGAAAATCATCGCTGCCAGCGCAATAAAGCCCCGCCCAGCCGTCATATCACGCACGAACACGCTAAGCGTGCCAATGGAGAGATGGGCTCCGGCAACGCCAGCGAGCATTCCACTCAAGACCACACAAGCATACCGGATGTAGATAACATTAATACCTACTGTGGCGGCAGCCTTCGGATGCTCTCCCACGGCACGAATGCGTAGACCCCAGGGCGTGCGATACAAGACTACAAAGGACACGATGACAAGGAGCGGCGCAAGGTAGACCAGGGGCGTAAAAGGACCGATGTTCGGCAATCTAGTTACAGCAGGGCTGGTTCCGGCAGTTCCAAAGAAGACATGCATCATGAAGACTGTAAGGCCAGCCGCTAACATGTTAATCGCGACCCCACTGACCACTTGATTGGCTCTATACTTAATGCTCACTACCGCAAAGATAAAGGCCATAATGGCTCCGGTCATGATGGCAGCTAAGACGCCGAGCCATGGGTTGCCGGTATAGTAGGAAACAACTACCGCGGCAAAAGCTCCGGTGAGCATTTTTCCTTCAAGGGCAATATTGACTACGCCGGATCTCTCCGCAAAGATTCCCCCCAGCGCGGCTAAAATTAATGGCGTGGCTGACCGCAAAGTAGCCATCAAAAGAGTGATGTCAAACACAGTCCCCATTCTAGGCTGCTCCCTTCTTCTTGGGCTGAATTATGGCCCGCACAATTTGATCGGCGGCCACAAAAAAGATAATGGTCGCTTGCAGCACCACCACGATATCAGACGGCACATCGGTGGCAAAGCTCAACCACACTCCACCGCTCGACAAGGCGCCAAAGAGAAGAGCGGCCAAAATCACCCCAACGGGATGATTGCGTCCGAGCAAGGCGACGGCAATTCCCTCAAAACCAAATCCAGGCGAAAAACCAAGCGCCAAGCTCCGATCAAAGCCTAGGATACGTTCGGCGCCGGCCAAGCCTGCCAGCAAGCCCGAAAGCACCATTGCCAAAATAATGCGATTTGGGACGCTTATCCCAGCATACTCCGCAGCCTTAGAGTTAAGACCCACGGCCCGAATTTCATATCCCGTTGTCGTTCGCCAGAGTAGGTAGTACAGGGCGACAGCGGCGAGTAAAGCGATAATAAAACCGAAATTGAGACGGGCAGTAATGCCCGGGATAAACTCACTAAAGCGGGCCAGCATGGCCGAACTCAAAATAGGAGGGGTCTTAGGGATCATCTCGCCAGGCGCGCGAAGAACTTCGACCACCAAGTAGGCCAAGAAGGCATTAGCGATAAAATTCATCATAATTGTATTAATAACTTCGTGAATGCCGCGCTTTGCTTTTAGCCAGGCGGGGATAAGGGCCCACAGACCTCCGCCTAGAGCGGCAGCAAAGATGGTCAACGGCAGGTGCACAATCATTGGTAAGCCTATAACGCTACTGCCAACAACAGCGGCCGCCAGTGCTCCCATAAGCATCTGCCCTTCTACCCCGATGTTAAAGAGACCAGCCTTAAAGGGTAATGCCACCGCGAGACCCGTAAAAATGATGGGTGTCGCCCGGGTGAGCGTACCTAAGATTCTGTTCAGGCTACCAAAAGCACCGTAAAACAGTGCTGCGTATGCACGCAGTGGGTTTTCACCCAGGGTCAATATAATAACCGCGCCTACCATCAAACCGAGCACAATAGCTCCCAGGGGAACCATTATCTCCTGTAGGCTCGACTTTTTATCCTCTCTACTTGCCATCGGCGGGTCTCCTCTCCTCTTGGTGGTTCTGTGTCTTTGGTTGAATCCCCGCCATCATCAGGCCGAGATCTTCCTCCGTGACTTCATTACTGTTCATAATACCCATAATCTTTCCCTCATACATAACAGCAACTCGGTCACTTAGCGACAGAACCTCCGATAACTCAGGTGAAATGAGGAGCACCGCTTTGCCGGCATCGCGATGCGCGACAATACGACGGTGAATGAATTCAATGGCGCCAATATCGACCCCGCGCGACGGCTGCGAAGCTATTAAAAGATCTGGATTCTGATGCATTTCGCGGGCAATAATAACTTTCTGTTGGTTACCCCCGGAAAGAGAGCGCACCATTGTTTCTGCATGGGGAGTTCTGATGTCAAACTCCGCAATCATTTTGTCGGCATGGCGAGCCATGACTTCTTGATTTAGGAATCCATGCTCCGCAAAGGGAGGCTTGTAGTGAAAACCAAAAATCAGATTTTCTTTTACAGAAAAATCTAGTTCAAGGCCTCTTTTTTGCCTATCCTCGGGAATGTGACCCACTTTACTTTCTTTAATTTGACGAGCGGTAAACTGCGTGATATCTAGGCCACTTAAATGCATTGTACCGCTGGAGGCCCGGCGCAAACCCGTGAGGACTTCCACCAACTCAGTCTGGCCATTGCCTTCAACACCGGCGACGCCCAAAATTTCGCCCGCCCTAATCTCAAAACTTACTTGGTCAAGCAGTTTTTCTCCTGTGGTATCCTTGGCAACTAAGTTCGCTACCGTCAGAACAGCCTTACCCACGGTTGTAGGTTGCTTATCCACCTGCAGCAACACATGACGACCTACCATCAGATTAGCGAGTTCTGCTGGCGAAGTATCCTTGGTCGCTACTGTACCCATCACCTTGCCGCGGCGCATGACAGTCACGCGCTGACTGGTAGCCATTACCTCATTGAGCTTGTGGGAGATAAAAATAATGCTTTTCCCCTGTGCGGTCAGATTTCGCATAATGGCGTAGAGCTCTCGAATCTCTTGGGGGTTCAGCACGGCGGTGGGCTCATCTAGCACAATGATTTCTGCGCCACGATAGAGAATTTTAAGTATCTCCACCCTCTGTTGCACCCCTACAGGCAATTCCTCGATGGTGGCGTCAGGCTTTACGCGAAGACCATAGCGTTCCGACACCTCGGTGACCGCCCGGCGCGCCTTATTGATGTCTAAGAAGACACCTTGACGCGGCTCTGCCCCCAGAACAATGTTTTCAGCCACGGTAAAAGGGTTCACCAGCATAAAATGCTGGTGAACCATTCCTATACCCTGGGCGATAGCTTGATTTGGGTTCAGAATTTTAACTGGCTCTCCCTTGATGAAAATCTGTCCTTCGTCCGGTTGGTACAAGCCAAAGAGAATATTCATCAAAGTAGACTTGCCAGCACCATTTTCCCCGATGATGGCGAGAATTTCCCCAGGATACAAGCTAATGCTTACATTATCACTGGCTAGAACTCCTGGGAATCTTTTGGTTATCTGCCGCATTTCTAAAATGGGTTGCATGGTAAATTCCTCTCCCGTGTCTAAATTACTCTGAGCGTACTACGATCCTGCCATCGGCAATTTGCGCAGATAGGTCAGCGATAAGTTGACGCACATCAGCTGGGATAGCGTCCTTCATGGCTTGGATCAAGGCGATTTGCGCAGCGTCATTGTTGAGGGCTGCCTTTTCTACGTCGGTAACAACAGCGAGGTCAGTAAGGCCAACGCCGCCTTCCTTAACACCAAAAGCATTGGCTCCGGCTGTAAAAGTACCTTCCTTGGTTGCCTTAATGGCATCAAAAACAACTACATCTACGCGCTTCAACATACTAGCAATAATAGTGCCGGGCTTTACCCAGTTTTGATTGGAGTCTACGCCGATAGCTCTAACGCCTCGCTCGGCAGCTGCTTCGAACACGCCTTGGCCGCTACCGCCAGAGGCATGGTAGATGATGTCTGCGCCTTGTGCGATTTGGGCCAGAGCAAGCTCCTTGCCGCGCACGGGGTCTCTAAATGCAGCGCCGGTGGTGCCAATGTAGGCAGATTGCACAGTTACAGTTCTATTGCGCAATGTGTTGACATGCTCAACGCCATGCATGAATCCTTTTTCAAATCTACCAATAAGCGGAATTTGCATGCCGCCCACAAAACCAACATTGTTAGTTGTGGTCAACATATTAGCCAAGGCACCAGCCAAGAAAGAACCTTCATGCTCTCTAAAGACCAAGGACTTGACATTGGGCAGATCGATAACTGTATCTACTACCGCCCACTTTTGCTCGGGGAACTCTTTGGCGACCGTAGTGATCGCGGCGTTTTGCAAGAAGCCTACGCCGATAATCAGGTCCATCTTTTCTTGGGCAAAGAGACGATGAAATTCTTCCATTTGCGGTACTTCTGTTGGTTCTTGGTACTGGAACTCGATGCCGAGCTCAGCTACGGCTCTCTCTAAACCAGCGATGGCAGCGTCATTAAATGAATTGTCGCCCCTACCACCTGTGGAGAGAACTACACCCACCCTAAAGGCAACGGGTTCTGGCTCTGGCTCGCGAAGCATTCCTGGCAAGATAAAGGCCAAGGCAACGATGAGGACGAGGGCAACGACTGCGGCTACGAGTAACTTGGTGTTTCCTTTTTGCACATTTATTCCTCCTTATATTATATCTATATGTCCCGGCAATTTGACGACAGCGGCGCACCGAAAGAATCATGCACGCGCCCATGCCGAAGCGCGGGACTATATATCACCGTCCCTATCACTACGATAATAATTGAACTCGCGCCCTCTGTCAAAGTATTTTTCGCCATACGCCGCGATGTTGCTGGCAGCCTGCCCCCTGCCTCATGATACCCAGTCAGCAATGTCGCCCTACATGGCACGAACAACTACTTCCTGAAATCGAGTGGCCAAGGCTTGTCTCATTTCCTGGAGCGCTGCCTGCTTGGGTGGGGTGAACTTTCTCCCACTCAAAGTACTGTGAATGGAGCTGACGGCCTGCAGGGCAAAGGTCTTGCCCCCGCCCACAAAGTCTGCCATCGCATCGATATCGGCAAGGCTCACAAGCTCAGTAGATAAAGTGGTACGAAACTCATAGTCAACCCCCGCCGCCTTAATGAGCTCGATTGAAGTTTTAAGCAGTTGCAAATCAAGGGGGAATACACCACTTGTGGTGGTGTATTTTTGCGGACTATTTTTCACATCCATCGCTACATAGTCAAGCAAGCCTTCATGAAGGAGCTCCCTTAAGACCTCGGGTCGATAACCATTGGTGTCTAACTTGACGAGGTAGCCCATGGTTTTTACTTTGCGCAGAAAGTCCGTTAAGAAAGGGACGAGAGTCGGCTCACCACCACTTACACACAAACCATCAAGTATTTTTTGCCGCCGGAGGAGAAAGGCAAAAACTTCTTCCCACGAAATGCAAGGCGCAGTTTTTTCTACTAACGACACATTGTAACAATAGGGACAGCGAAAATTACACCCACCGACGAACAAGACAGCAGCTATTTTTTTCGGAAAGTCTATGACGCTCGTTTTCTGTAGTCCGCGAAAAAAGCTCTCCCCCTCAGTCATTGGCTGCACTTAGTTCACAAAGCGCATACTCAAGGCGATCCCTGAATTCCTCTTTTTTGCCGAGATTCCAGTTTTGCACTGGGCGATGGAAGCCCACCACTCGCGTCCAAACCTCGGCCTTGCCACCGCATTTAGGACATTCATTGTGCTCGCCCCGCAGATAGCCATGTTCTGGACAAACAGAGAAGGTCGGCGAAATAGTAAAGTAAGGGATGCGGTAATTTTCCATGACCTTTCGCACTAGCTGTTTGCAGGTCGCAATGTCCTCAATTGATTCCCCTAAGAAGCCATGAAAGACTGTTCCCCCTGTGTAACGAATCTGCAGTTCATCTTGCAAATCTAAGGCGTCAAACATATCATCTGTGTGACCGACGGCAAGCTGAGTCGAGTTGGTGTAGTATGGCTCCTTAGTGCCAGAAATAACCATGGCAGGATAGGCCGCGCGGTCAAGCCTTGCTAAGCGATAGGCCGTGCCTTCAGCAGGAGTTGCTTCCAGATTAAATAAGTCACCCGTTTCTTGCTGGTAATCGACTAAGGTGCTGCGCATATGCTCTAATACTTTAATGGCAAAAGCCTGCCCCCTGGGCGTAGCGATGCTTTCTTCTGGTCCGAAGAGATTGATGATGGCTTCATTCATACCATTGATCCCTATGGTATTGAAGTGATTTTTCCAGTATTCATTGAAGCGTTCTTTAACGGCCTGTAAGTAAAAACGGCTATAGGGATAAAGGCCAAGGTCGGTGTTTTTCTCGAGCACCTTGCGCTTAATATCGAGCGAAGACTTGGCGAGGTCCATCAAACGCTGCAAACGCAGGAAGAACTCCTCCTCCGTGCCAGCCAAGAAACCAAGGCGCGCCATGTTAATCGTGACCACGCCAATGGAGCCGGTGAGTGGGTTGGCACCAAAGAGACCGCCGCCGCGCTTACGTAGTTCCCGGTTATCGAGGCGCAAACGGCAGCACATGCTACGGGCATCTTCGGGCGACATATCGCTATTAACGAAATTGGCAAAGTAGGGTATGCCATAGCGGGCCGTCATTTCCATCACCGCATCGACGACTGGGCTGTCCCATTGAAATTCCTTGGAAATATTGTAGGTCGGGATAGGGAAAGTAAAGATGCGCCCGCTAGCATCGCCCTTCATCATGACATCGCAAAAGGCAATGTTAATCATATCCATCTCGACTTGAAAATCTTTATAGACGGTTTCCTGCGGCTCGCCACCGATAATTACAGGTTGCTCGGCCAAAGTAGCCGGGCAGACTATATCCATTGTCAGGTTGACAAAGGGCGTCTGAAAGCCCACGCGCGTCGGAACATTGAGGTTGTAGACAAACTCTTGGATGCCTTGCCGCACCTCTTTGTAGGATAGCTTATCATGCCGAACAAAGGGCGCTAAGTAAGTATCAAAGGAACTGACTGCCTGTGCCCCTGCAGCCTCTCCTTGCAGGGTATAGAAGAAGTTTACGAGTTGCCCAATAGCGGTGCGAAAATGGCGCGGTGGAGCCGAAGCAACTTTGCCGGGCACACCTCTAAAACCTAGTTTAAGTAAATCCTCAAAGCTCCAGCCGCAACAATAGGGGGCCAGTAACCCCAGATCATGTAGGTGAAAATCGCCCCCATTATGGGCATCGCGAATTTCGGGGGGGTATAGCTGGTGTAGCCAAAAACCCTTTGTCACTTCCGCAATGACATGATTATTTAGGCCCTGCAAAGAAAAATCCATATTGGAGTTTTCATTGACCCGCCAATCTTCTCGGGTGACATAGTCTAGGACTAATTTCTGAGCGTCCACAAATGATTTCTTGTTATGGCGAATGTCCTCATGTTGCAGGCGATAGCGGATGTAGCGCTTAGCAGTCTGCCGCTCGCCTACTTCCATCAAAGTCTCTTCAACAGTATCCTGCACCTCTTCCACAGTGAGGTAGCCGTTCGCAAACTGCCTTTTCTGTAGGGCATACAAAGTCCTGTCTGATATAACTTCCGCCAATTTACGGAGCTCATCCTTAGCTCTATCCGGGTAATTGGCGATTAGCGCCTTGTGTATGGCCAGGGTAATTTTCTCTTGCCGAAACTCTACGAGCGCGCCGTCTCTCTTTTTTATCTGTCGGAGCATAATCAGTCGGGCCTCCTTACACTACTACCAATGGGGTATGTCCATTATACTACATACTATATATTGTGGTAGGAGGCTTTTTTACATTTAATATTCGTGCCATTTGCTGTTAGAAGACTATTTTTCCCCAAGGCAATCGGCCCAGCAAGAGGCTGACAAATGCTTCTAAGCCGAGCTGATCAGCCTGTGTAAACCGCGCTTTGCGGGGGCTATCGATATCGAGCACGCCGTAGAGATGCCCCTCTTTTATCAGGGGAATGACTATCTCCGACTGCGATGCTCCGTCGCAAGCAATATGCCCAGGGAAAAGATGCACATCCGGCACAACAATGGTCTCGCGCTGTAAGGCGGCAGTACCGCAAACTCCCTGCCCCACCGCAATGCTGCCACATGCTGGCTTGCCTTGAAATGGCCCGAGGACAAGGAGGCCCTTCTTGAGCAGGTAGAAGCCAACCCAATTGATATCTCTGAGCTGATGACCTAGCAAGGCCGCCGCGTTACTTAGAGCAGGAAGCCATTCATCTTCGTATTCAATAAGATGCAACAACTCCTTGTTCACTTTCTCATAAAAAGACGGCACATTGTCTGGCGAAAACTTTTCGGCGCGGTACATCCCTCATCACCTTTCGTTAGTTCAGTCTTCCATGCTAGGACAATTTTCATGCGACCTGTTCGGCTAAGAAAAAGGAGCAGCTATAAGACTGCCCCTTTTCACATGCGATCATGTACCAGAGATTTTAGGCGGGAAAAATCCTTGCTCTGTTTTTGGCGCATTCTAGCATTGCCTTTGCCCACAGCAAGCAAGTTATCACGCCAAGCTGCCGCGCCCACAGCGCGAACAGCCACTCCTTTTAGGAGCAAGGCCTTTTCCTCGGGGAAGGCGTCTCTTGGCCAATGATACCCGTGGTCAAAACGGTCATCATAAGTGACAACTTGATCATGCTCGTCAACCCAGAGTATCGTAAAGCCGATGTAGAAGCGCCCTCGCACCGCCGCAAAAGAATTAGGCATGCAGTCGACGATGTCAAATCCCCCCTCAGTGAGGATTATACGCACCTGGGGTGCATCTTCGGCAAAAATATAGAAAACAATTTCTCCCTGGTCCCCATGGTCAAGGCCGCCTTGTCCCTCTTGGGCCCACCTTCCACCGAGCCACGCCCGCACATTGGCCACATCCAAAAGTTCGCTGACTTTGGCGATGACGCTAGCCTGCCGAGCGCTTCGCTTCACATCCATACAGAGGCCTCCCGCTCCGATTATAGCCCCATGCTCTTTTCCATAGCTAGATGATAATCTGTGTCATCAGGACTAGCCAGTGCCTGCCGCAACTCGTCCTCCACCAAGAAAGCCACTTCTACGACCGCAGGGTCAAATTGGGTGCCGCTGCAAGACTGAATGATGGCCAGTGCGTCGCTCAAGGAGCTTGCCGCACGGTAAGGGCGGTCGGAAGTTATGGCGTCAAAGGTATCCGCCACGGCCACAATACGTGCACCGAGCGGAATGGAGGCGCCACATAGTAAACCCGGATAAGCCGGGTAACGCTGATTGCGGTCTCCATCCCAGCGCTCATGATGATACAGCACTATCTCTCTTACTTGATCATAACCTTCGACATTGCGCAGGATATTATCGCCAATTTCAGGATGCAGACGCATCTGCCGGTACTCCTCTGCCGACAAAACATCGGCCTTAGCTAAAACATCATCGGGCACACCAACCTTGCCAATATCATGCATCAAGGCGCCGATGTGCAGAGCAAAGAGCTCTTTTTCACCCAAGCCCATCTTCTTGCCGATAATGTAGGCCACTCGTGCCACCCTTTGACTATGATTGCCCGTGTTAAAGTCCTTAATCTCAATAGTCACACCAAGTGCCCGCGCAGCATTGAGGAGCATTTTACCAAGTTTATGCTGTTCATACGAAAGCAATTTGTTAGCCTGTACAAGCTCGGCTGTTTTGCGTGTCACTTGCCGGTCTAAGTATACTCCTAGCATCAGTAGCCCCAGCCCGAGAGTTGCCAGCCCCGTTGCCCCAGCGAGAATGGGGACTAAAGGCGATTCGGGTCCTACTTCCATCATGGGGCCGAACCAGCGGGCATGGAGATCGGCCAAGGCACCAGAAGCCTCAAGCCTTAACATACCCTTATTCAGGATGGAAACCAGTTTTTCATCGCTGTGCAGAGAGACAGCCATGGCGTATTCGCCCACTGTACCTTCCAAGGGATGCACGGCCCACCTATCCATGCCGCGAAAACCGACGAAGAATCTAGCCACCCAGTACTGTTCCACCCATACATCGACTTGTCCTTGCGTCAAAAGTTGCAGTCCTGCTTCTGGATTAGGCACCCCCACCGCCCATACTCCCTGCTCCCGCAAGGCTTCGTAGGTTGCAGAGCTCTTTTGGGCGGCAACGCGTAGCCCCCCTAGATCTTGCATCCCTCGCACTTCGCTCTCCCGTGGCACAACCAAGGCATGAAAGGTCTCATGGTAGGGCAACGTGAAATTGTAGAGCTCTTCACGCTCGGGTAGAATCCGCATACCGGTGATAAAGTCCCCTTCGCCGCGAGCTAACTTAGCCCGCACTTCTGTCCACGGCCCCTGTGTGTGGGCAATCTCTACTCCTAACACCCTCTCTAACTCCAATACTAAATCGCGCTCAAAACCGGCGGAACGCCCCTCTCGCACATAAGAAAAAGGCGGGAAGTTGTCGTCCCCTAAGGCCCGTAAGGTGCCTCGTTCCACCAAGAAAGCCTCCTCCTCCCGTGTCAGGGTGTATTCCAGACTAGGAAAGAGCACGGGGGCACCCACAGCCGCCAAGAGCAATAGCAGCAACACATAGAGGGTCATGTATATTTTAATCAAGCGCATTTATAGCCGGCCCCCTACATCAGTAAATGTCGTGGCACAGCCCACGACCCTATTCGACAAACTCTATTCGACAAGGTCAACCTATTTTCCTCTAGCGGGCATGTACTTGCCGATGATTGCCTCTCCCACCTTGACGCCATCCACGGCCGCCGACATTATGCCTCCGGCATAACCAGCGCCCTCGCCGCTAGGATAAAGCCCCTTGATATTGCTCTCGAAACCCCCATCGCGCAGTATGCGCACCGGCGATGAGCTACGGGTCTCCACCCCGGTCAGCAGGGCCTGTGCCGCGGCAAAACCGCTTATTTTGCGGTCGAAATTTGCGAGTGCTTCCTTCATGGACTCAACCACAAAAGTGGGCAAGCAGCTAGCTAAGTCTGCTCCCTGAACCCCGGGGAGATAGGTCGGTTGCACCGGCCCCCATTGCCTAGTCTGGCGACCATGCAAGAAATCACCCACAGTCTGGAGTGGCGCGCGGTAGTCCCTGCCGCCTTGCTGAAAGGCCTGTTCCTCCCAATGCCTTTGAAAGGCTACGCCGGCGAGAGGATGCCGATCAAAAAAATCTTCTGGCGTCACACTGACCAAGAGCGCACTGTTGGCATTTGGGCGATTGCGGGCCTGCTCACTCATGCCATTAGTAACCACGCCCCCAAGCTCCGAGGCTGCCGCCACCACTGACCCTCCCGGGCACATACAAAAGGTGTAAGCCGCGCGCCCGCTGCTATTCGTATGGGCAAGCTTGTACTCAGCAGGGCCCAAGTTAGGATGACCGGCAAAAGAGCCATACTGCGCCTCGTCGATAAGCAGTTGCGTATGCTCAATTCTCGCCCCGATGGCAAAGGCCTTGGGTACAATGTCTATGCCACGACTAAGGAGCATGGCAAAAGTATCGCGAGCGCTGTGCCCAACTGCCAATACGACAACCGGGGTGATAACAGTGTCTTTTCCATTGATAACTACTCCTCTTACCGCGCCACGGTCCACCAGTAGATCGGTCACCGTCGCACCAAAGCGAACTTCGCCCCCCAGAGCTTCAATTCGCCCTCTCAGGCGTTTTACCACCCCACGTAATACATCCGTACCGACATGGGGCTTGTGTACATACAAGATTTCTTCTGGTGCCCCGGCGGCCACCAAGTCCAGTAGCACTTTACGACAGCGGGGGTCACGAATGCTAGTTGTCAACTTGCCATCTGAGAAAGTACCTGCCCCGCCCTCACCAAACTGTACATTGCTACTGGTGTCGAGATTTCCCGTGCGCCAGAACTCCGCCACTTTGGCAGTGCGGTCATCGACACTTTGCCCACGCTCCAGTAGCAGGGGCCTAAACCCCCTCTCCGCCAAGAGCAGGGCCGCAAACATCCCGGCTGGTCCAGCACCGACAATAAGCGGCCGGTCAGAGATGTGCACGGAGCCCGCGGGTACTTGGACATATTCTTCGCTAGGGGCCAATGCTACGTCTTCGTGGCGGAACTGACGCAAGTACTGTTTCTCATTATCTAGCTCGACATCTACCACATAGACAAACTGTATCTTGCGCTTGTCGCGGGCGTCGACCGACTCTTTGTGGATTCTAAGCCTGCCGAGCGCAGTCTGCGGTAGCCCTAGCTTTTTTAATGTGGCACTCTGTACCGCCCCCCTTTGTTCTAGGGGTAACTTAATGTTAGAAATTCTTATCATCTAGAAAACCTCCCTGGTTCCTGCGACAGCATGATTGACATACCAAGTATGCTACAGAAACATCTTGCATCAAAGCATACTGCTTAAAGGATTTTGTTGAAATTTGTCGAAATGTGTTCCACTGTCGCTTTTGAGGAGGTCTTGTGTGGAAGTCGCTAAGAACTGCTATGCTTCATTCGTTGAAGTTATAAATCATGTGCCTGACGCCGTCATCGCTGTTAACACTGCTGAAAAAGTAACATTATGGAACCCAGCGGCCGAACAACTTACGGGCCTCACCCATGAGGCCGTGCTAGGCCAGGGCTATGAAGTATACGCTCTAGGTTTTTACCCTGCACCACAGCCTCTCTTGCTAAACTACTTGCTTCGCCAGGAAGATCCCCCGACAGGCATCTATCTCTGGTTGCGGCGGGAGGAAACATGTCTCATCGCTGAACAATTTACGCCACAAGTTAGTAAGGGCGAGGGTGCACATCTCTGGGCACGTGCTTCCCTTCTTTTTGATGACTTAGGCAATGTTTCTGGCGCCACACAAGTTATGGTTGATATCTCCGAAAGTCGTCGACAACAACGCGCACTTCAAGCACTCACCGAGAACATGACGACCACTACTATTGAGTTGACGTCGACTAACGCGCAACTGCTAGCTACAGAGGCCGTCCTCCGCCAACAATACAACGAATTGAAGAGAACCACGACTTTACTGGAGACCTCGCACAGCCAAATGTTAGCTGTGATTGAACACTTGCCTGACGCCGCCTTTGTCATCGATCGCGAGAAAAAAGTTATCGCCTGGAATAAGGCCATGGAGCATTACACTAGCGTACCTAAGGAAAAAGTGCTTGGCACAAGAGAATATGCTGCCGCCATTTACCAACCGGCAAGCCCCATGTTGATTGACTTTGTCGGGCGCCCAGAAGAGGAAGCCCGGGCGCACTACGGGAAATTCTTTCGCAAGGTGGAGAACGGCGTTCTCCACACCGAGGGAGTACAGCCGAATGTTTACGGCGGCCGGGATGCGTATGTGTCTGTTCTAGCGGCACCGCTCCTTGATGCGGCGGGAAATATGGTGGGCGCTATTGAGTCCATTCATGACCTCACCCTGATGCGCGAGAAAGACGACGATTTACGGGCGAGCGAAGCGTTGCTGCGCGAAGTCACGAACCACATGAGCGACTTGTTATGCAAAGTATCGCGCACCGGCATCGTCGAATATGTTAGCCCTTCTTTTCTTGCCGCCGCTGGGGTATCACCGTCCGACATCATAGGCCAGCACTACGCCAAAAGTATTCACCCCGACGACGTACCCTTGTTAAGACAAATAGGCATAGACTTGTACGCGCCGGAAACCCCAGACAGTAGGCGCGTGCAGTTTCGCGCCCGTAATTTGCAGGGGAGCTACCGGTCGTTAGATGGTCAGGGTTGCGTCACACGCGATAAGGCTGGCGAAGTAACGGGGGCCGTGTATGTCCTGCGCGACGTCACGGAACAAAGAGCCTTTGAAGAACGCCTAGAGTACCTCAGGCGCCGCGATACTTTAACCGGCTGCTACAATCGTAGTTTTTTCGAAGAGCAGCTTGACGGGTACTGTGCTGCGGCCAATTTTCCGCTCGCCATCATCGTCTTAGACCTCGATGGCCTTAAAGCGATAAATACCAACCGTGGTCATCATCTAGGTGACACGCTGTTACAGGCCATGGCCAGCGTAGTGGGCAAATGCCTTGCTCCAGAACACTTTTTGGCTCGTGTGGGTGGCGATGAATTGGCCATTATTCTACCAAACGCTAATGAAGAAGTAGTCCAAGGAGTTTGTGCTGCCATCCAAACTCGTGTCACCGCGTATAATTTACAATTCCCATCACTACCGCTAAGTATTTCCATGGGGTATGCCTTCAGTAATACAGTTACTCCTCTCAAGGCGCTCTTTGAGCGCGCCGACACGGTAATGAACCGCAAAAAACTCACCCATCGCCAAAGCAATCGCAGTTCGCTAGTGCAGACGATGATGAAGGCCCTTGAATCAAGAGACTACATCACAGAGGGGCATGCCGACAGGCTACAGGACCTAGTAACGGCACTAGCCAAGGGCTTGGATTTATGTGCCTCCACCATTACAGAGCTTAGACTTCTAGCTCAATTTCATGATATCGGTAAAATTGGTGTGCCAGACAGGGTGTTATTTAAGCCGGACAAACTTACTCCGGACGAAATCAAGGAAATGCGCCTGCACTCCGAAATAGGGGCACGCATTGCCGAAGCCTCGCCCGACCTCGCCCCCATCGCCAATTGGATTCTCAAACACCACGAATGGTGGAACGGGGCGGGTTACCCACTTGGGCTCCGCGGGGAGGAGATCCCCATTGAGTGTCGCATCTTATCGATCGCCGATGCCTATGATGCCATGACCAACAACAGGCCCTATAGGCGCGCCATGTCGCACGAATCAGCCGTTAAGGAACTCCGACGCTCGGCCGGAGAGCAGTTTGACCCACAACTTGTACCTCTCTTTATCGCCCTGCTAGAACAGAGCATGGGCACATACTTGGTCGAGTAAATGACTAGTTTCCTCCTAGTTGACGGGCAAAGGCCTTGGCCTGATCTACGCTCTGCGTGACAAATTTTCTGCCCATGCGCACCCCTAGTTCGCTAACAACTGCGCCGCAGGAAATGTCACGCATTTCCTCTAGAGAAGTCCCAGGACTTGCCCCATAGGTGCAAAACACATGGACCAGCTTCCCCTTGACCGCCTCCGACTTGAGGAAGGTACGAATGGGCGGAGCCATACTCCCGGCCCAGACAGGGGTGCCCACCACAATCACGTCGTAGTATGCGTAGTCTACTAAGCCTCTCTCTAGTTCTGGCTCCGACTTAAAAACTGCTTCCTTGCCGCCTTTGATGTAGAGCCAGGCACCACGCAGGGGGTATTGCTGCACCGGCACCAGTTCAGTAAAGTCTGCCCCTATTTCTTTGGCGATAGTTTTCGCGATGAGGCGGGTATTCCCCGTTAGGGAGAAACAAACAACCAATTTCGCCATGGACACCATTGCCCCTCTCCATTTTCTCATCTCTAGTCTACCAAAAGATGCTCTGCACTGAAAAGCGCTTGTTTACTTAGATGGATTAAATGAACTGAGTAAGCGAACTAGCATGAAACGCAACTCTCAGTGTGTTAGAATATTATTATTGGCTTTTATATTTACAGTCTCTTTGAAACAGGTCTAGGAAACGGAGGCACAAACAAATGTTTGGATTTCGCAAGGGCACACCGAGCCCCGATACACCACGAGTCAACGCCAATCGCAGCATCGGCTTGCTCAAACGCAATCAGCGCTGTATCTCGAGTAAGATCTCCAAGAACATGGCTGGCATCGTCGATGTCACCGATAATTTACTTGAAATGACTGACACTATAGGGAACTATACGCAAATTCAAATGTCCTCTATTGGCAAAGTCGTCGATGAGATTACTAGCTACTCCGCTTACACTGAGGAAGTGTTGGCTAATACCGAGAGCTCTATGCAGCTTTCGCGCCAGACCATGGGCGTAGTGGATGAGGGCCACAAGACCGTGGACAAGTCACTTATGGCCATGCGTGACATTGAGTCAGCTGTGGCTGAGGCGCGTGAAGTTGCCGCTGTCTTGGCGGAAAGAGCCGCGGCCATCAACAACATGCTCGAGGTCATTAAAGATATAGCTGATACTACCCGCCTACTTTCCCTCAATGCGGCCATTGAAGCAGCGCGAGCTGGGGATGCAGGGCGCGGTTTTGCTGTCGTGGCGAAAGAAGTCAAACGTCTCTCTGAGCGCAGCGTTGACTCCGTCAATGATATCTATAGGACCATTCAGCAGATCACCACTAGTGTTGACAAGACGCAGAAGGCACTTAGCGTTATATTGGACCGTGTAGGCATGGGTACATCTGCCGCCACTGACACCACCAAGGCTTTTCAAGCCGTGCTAGAGTCCGTGCACAGTAGCAATCGGGCTTTTTCCGAGATTAGCGGAGCAGTTTCCACTCAGACCGCCAGTCTCGAGAAGATCGTCGCTTCCACCGAAGAGATGAGCCACACTTTTGACAAGCTCATGTCCATCGTCGAGACGACCGCTGTCTATGCCCATTTCACTAAGAACACCGTCGTGGCTATGGAAAACACTTCTTCAGAATTAGTTTCTATCTCCACCAAGCTCTTGGCTGAAGTTCCCCACGCCGAAGCTGCCAGCTCACTGACCATCAACCTTCCTTACGAACCTTCAACTTTTGACCCCCACCTGACCTCCGAGTTTTATGGGGCACAGCTTTTGTCCAATGTCCATCTTGGGTTACTAGGGAGCGATGACCAGGAACGCATTACACCGGGTCTAGCCAGCAAATGGCATTTTGAACAAGAGAAGCTTACTTGGACATTCTATCTGCGCAAAGGCGCGAAGTTTACCAACGGACGAGAAATAATAGCGGATGACGTCAAGTTTTCGCTCGAGCGCTTGGCGGACCCTAAGATTGACTCTCCCGTGGGCTGGGCCTTAGACTGCGTTTTCGGCGTACAAGAATTTAGAAAAGGACTGGCTCCTGATGTTTCGGGTATAAAAATAATTGACCGTTACACTGTCGCCATAAAACTCCATACCCCCTATGGTGGTTTTTTAACTGACCTCGGGCAGTTTTTTGCGGGGGTCCTTGCTAAAGAGGAGCTAGCACAGGGTAAAATTGTCGGCTGCGGTCCTTACAAAATCACTGAACAGAGCAAGGAGCGTTGCGTGCTTGAGGCCTTTGCCGATTACAGCAAGGGGGAACCATTTATCAAGCAACTCATCTTTAAGTATGGCGACAAGGGCTTGGCCGAAGGGTTTAGACGCGGGGATTACGACCTCTTATGGCACGAAACTGCCGCCGTGCAAAATGAGCTCAAAGGTCATCCTAGGACCGTCAACATCACCGAGAGCATCATGGGCTACTACTACATCGGCTTCAATCTTAAATCTGATCACCCCTTAGTGCAGAACAAGGAGTGTCGGCGCGCCATTGCCATGGCCGTAAACAAAGAGCGCATGGTACAAACTCTGCTCGGTGGCATGGCCTCGGTAGCTAAAGGCCCAATACCACCTAATCTCATTCCCAACCATGGTCTCAGCGGGCTAGACTACAACCCAAAAATTTCCCGGGAAATTATCCAACGCCTTGGTATTCGCAATCTTAAATTGCGCATGCTCATGCGGTCTGATGCCAGCAGTGCCATCTTTAACCCCATCGCCGAGTATTTTATGGAGGATTTGCGTGCCATAGGGATAGATTTTTCCACCGAATCTGTCACTCGCCCTGAGTACAGCAAGATGGAAACACTGCAGAAAACTGATGTGTTCCTGTTGCGCTGGGTAGCAGACACCCCCGACCCCGACAATCTCGTCACACCCTTCTTCCATTCCAAAAATTCGCTCAACTACTTTAGCTACCACAATTCGGAAGTGGACCGCAAGCTCGACTTAGTTAAAGGCACCATTAACCCTAAACGGCGCTATGAAATCTTCGGTGAAGTACAAACCCTAGTCCACAATGATGTCCCTGCCATCTTCCTCTACCACCAGTCGATTGGGGCCACCTTCAGCGACAAGTTGAAAAATGTCCGTATCAGCCCCAAAGGCATCCTGAAATGCGAAGATATTTTACTCGTTGACTAGTTGCACATTATAGTAGTAATTGTTAAAGGGACGGCCCACGGGCTGTCCCTTTAACTTTTCGATCTGCCTATCAACCAATGTTGACCTCGAGGCTATTATCAATGAAACCAAGTACGGCTAGGGCAAATTCACGCGGTTTTTCATACATGGAGGCATGTCCGCAGTCTGGAATGACGAGGTGAAGAGCCCGCGGCAGGTGAGACAGCATCTCCAGCTGCATTTGATAGGGCGTCACTTCGTCGTGTTGCGCGGAGATTAAGAGAGTTGCGATACCTACTTCCTGCAATCTAGGAATCAAGTCGACATTTTCGGCGCTAGAGAGTAGACGCGAGAAAGCGCCGGCCACGCTTGGCGAGAAACTACGGGCGAAACCTTGCTCACGCTGCCGCAGCCAAGCCAGTTTCTCATTGTAAAAGTGGCGAGAATAGATGCGCGGCATGGCGGTACGAAAAAAGGAAGTCGCACTGCCGGTATCTAGGGCTTGCGCCCATCCACCCCCTACATCACTGAGCCAGGAATCAACGCGGGCCGTAGTATTGGCCAGCACTAGCTTTGTCACGCGGCCTACCTTGCTCAACGCCATGCGTAGGGCAATTTGACCCCCATAAGAGATGCCCACCACATGAGCGGCCTCTAGCCCTAGGTAGTCGAGGAGGGCCACGGCCACATCCACCTGTATCTCTTGACTATATTGGTATTCCATCTTATCTGATTTCCCTTGGTCCAAAAAATCCAGCAATAGCAAACGATTTTGTCGGGAAAACACCGGCACAAAGGGTTCCCAACTTGTAGTACTCATAAAAACTCCATTAAGGAGCAGTAAAGGACTGCCCTGACCATGATCCTCATAGAAAACCTGTCTGCCCGCAAAGGGAAAGTACGGCATACTACACCCGCCCTCGCGCTATATATCCCAGGTTTTGCGCCTCAGCCAGCAGTTGAGTGCGAAAATCCGGGTGAGCAATGGCAATCATTCGCCCCACCCTTTCTGGCACATCCGTCCCGCGCAGGGCGGCGATGCCATACTCTGTAACCACATAGTCGACATCATTGCGCGAGAGCGAGACTATGGCCCCAGGTTTAAGCATGGCCACGATCTTAGAGATTTCTTCGTTTTTGCCAGTTTCCCTGTTCACTACCTGCGTCGTAGAATAGAGGGCAATAAACGACCGTCCGTTCTTGGCGCGCTGTGCTCCTACCGCCGTATCAGTCTGCCCGCCCGTTCCGCTATACTGCATATGCCCTATCGACTCAGAACAGCACTGACCCGTGAGGTCGATCTCAAGCGTGGTGTTGATTGAGACCTGGTTGTCGTTTTGGCCGATTACTGCTGGGTCGTTGACATAGCGACCGTCCAAAACGAGTACAGAGGGATTATCGTCAATAAAGTCATATAAATCCCGTGTGCCAAGGGCAAAACAGCAGACTGACTTGCCCGGGTAAAGAACTTTGCGCTTATTGGTGACCGCCCCCGCCTTAATCAGCCTCATAAGTCCAGTGGTCAGCATTTCCGTGTGAATGCCAAGATCTTTCTTCGCTAACAGAGAAACGGCAACGGCATTTGGTATGCTGCCGATTCCTAATTGCAGACAATCGCCATCATTGACCATGGAGGCGATGTACTGTCCGATTGCCAAATCCTTGTCGCTAGGATTGGCATCCGGTAGCTGCGGAACATCATAGTCAACCTCAATAAAGTAGTCTACATCGTCCATATGCACTTCACAGTCGCCAAAGGTGCGTGGCAATTTGGGGTTGACCTCGATAATAACTAAGTCAGCCGCCGTGAGCATGGCCTTTTCGTAAACATTGCTCAGGGAGAGAGAGATATACCCATGCTTATCGGGCCTAGTGGCTGTGCCGACAAAAATTTGCGGTCGAACATGTGTTAGCCGCTTACTACTCGCTAAATGAAGGTGGTTAGGGATAAAAGAGATATGGCCTTGTGAGTGCATTTTGCGCATAGGACCGGTGTAGAACCAACCCGCCATGCGAAATGATTCACTGTAGGCAGGATTCATAAAATACTCCGCCGCCTGCATGGGCAGACATGTTGTCACGCTGACATTGCTTACTCTGTGGGCAATGGTGTGTAACTCCCCCAAAAAAGCCCGGGCCTCTGCCGCTGCTAGGCCCGTTACTATTACATCGCCAGATTTTACGAAACTTAGGGCTTGCGTCACACTAATCACTTTTGCCGCATAGCTAGACATCTATAGGCCTCCTCTTGACCACTAACCTAGGAAGGAGCGCAAGGCTGCTTCTAGGCCCGGCAGATTATCCGTCAAGGGTGAGTGTCCGCACTCGGGCAGGACAATAAGCGTTGCCAATTCCCCTAGCATCTTAGCTGTAGCCATGCTCTCTGTAACTGGCACCACTAAGTCATTTTCTCCATGCACGAGCAGTACGGGGGACATGATTTGCCTAAGGCGATTGCTACCCATAACGACACCATTGCCCGTATCCGTCATATTAAAGGTTACCAAGGCATAATCGATGTCCACTAGGTTACGCTGTTTGAGCATACCATCTATATAGCGCTCATACCGCTCTGCCTCTGGTTTGTTCCTCGTGTAGATCAAGGTATCCCAAACAAAGCGCAAGAAGGCTCTATTCTTAGTGGAGTAGGCCTGCAAAATTGGCAAAACCTGCACCGCATCATTGGCTACTTCCTCTTTGGTTTTCAATTGCTCACTTAAAATCGGCTGACCGAAGGCGTCTTTGCGATACATCGGGTAACCTTTAACACCAACAGAATCAATGAGAACAATCTTCTCTACTATTTGTGGATACAGGGCAGATAACTCTAAGGCCACGCCACCTCCCGTCGACCATCCTACGACCGCAAAGGAAGAAAGCCCAAGACAATTCGTAGCCTCTGCGATGTCATGCGCTAGATCCTGCAAAGAAGTTATCGCCGTGTTATAGGACGAGTCGCCGAAACCTCTTAAGTCGAAGGCATATAGTTTGTAATCATCGGCGAGATTTTCGAGGAGTAGATCATAATGTGCGGATGAACTCATATTTCCATGTAGTAGTACTACCGCTTTGTTGCCCTGTCCAGCCTCGCGAAATGTTAGCACTTCGCCGTTAGCAAGCGCAAGGCTAGCCACATTACCATTACTTTGCATGCCTAACACCCTTCCTTTCGCTGCCACTTACTCCTGCCTGTCAATCAACCAGATGTGACGATCCTACAACTGCCTGTTCGCCCCAGCGCACAATGGCTGCACCCCATGTAAAGCCCGTGCCCGCCCCGAGGAGGGCCACCAAGTGCCCGCTTTGCAAAGATCCTGCCTTTTCTGCTTCCATCAAACCAAGGATCAAATCTGACGCTTGTACATGACCATACTCGGAAAGATAGTAACTTTGCTCCATGGAAAGACCAAGGCCCCGTAAAATCTCTCGGTGCACTGAGGGCTTAACATGTATAGGGACCACAAAATCAAGGTCGGACAATTTATGGCCACAACTCTCGAGCGCAGCAAGGACCACACCGACAAAGTTATCTACGCTAACGGGGTCTAGATGCTCTTTCATCTCCGCCCCCTCTACTAAATCAATTTTATAATCATGTGCGGCCGCACAACCATCATATGAGGGATGTACTGAACCTCCAGCCTCCACTTTGATGTGCCGATGGAACCTGCCATCTGTGAGATGGTGCTCTGCCAGTAAGACATTCTTGTTGAGGCCCTTTTTTAAGAGGGCTGCTCCAGCCCCATCACCAAAATCGTACATAAACCTCACGCGGGGGTTACCGTAATCAATAAGATGTGACTCTTTGCTGCCACCTACGAGCAGTACATTGTTAAGAGTGCTGTCCGTCAACATCATGGCTTTGGCAATTTTTAGTGCCATGGTGAAGCTAGTGCAGAGGGACATTATCTCCGTGGCAAAGGCGTTTTTGGCTCCTAGTTCAAATTGTATTTTGGCCGCACAGGACCAAACGGGGTAGTCTTTATAGGCGCTGCCAAAATAGATGATGGCGTCAAGGTGCAGTGGGTCGAAGCCGGCTAATGCCCGGCGAGCAGCTTCTATGGCCATATCGGACACATGTTCGCGCACTCCAGCGATATGCTTTTTGTGCACTCCTAATTTTTGTTCAACGGTGTCTATCGGAAGTCCGCTCTTTGCCGCGATATCAGCGCTAGTCTCAATCGCGGTAGGCAAGTAAAAGCCCATATTGGCGATGCCAACAAAATTTGCCCTTTCGTTGTTCACGGGTATACCCCCTTCCTGCTGTTTGTGTCAATTACCACGGCCGCGACGCGCCCACTTATCTCCTAAACGATGATACAGTCCCACTATGCCTGTCGGCATAAAAAGCACCACCAAGACGTACATCGCCCCAAAGAACAATAGCCACCTCTCAAAAATAGGATGTAGGGTGCGCAATCCCAAGAGAAAGAATTGTGCTAACTGCACAAAGGCTGTCCCCACAATGGCCCCATAGAGAGTCCCTGTACCGCCTACGATCGTCACTAAGAGAGCATTGAGGGTCTGTTGCACCGTCAACAAATCAGTGTTGGCAAAACGACTCGAGAGAGCAAACATCACGCCGGAAAGTCCACAGGCGATCCCCGCGACCTGCAAGGCTACTAGTTTATATGTAGCCGTATTGTAGCCTAAAAAAATTGCACGTTGTTCGTTCTCGCGGATGGCCATGAGCACACGCCCCGTGGGTGACTGGATGAACTGGCGCAGAATTAGCATCATCACAACCATAAACACCAAGGCATAGTAGTAGAAAGACACCCGGTCACGCAAGAAATCCGGTATGGGAAAAGTGAGCCCATCAGCGCCATGTGTGACGCTGCGCCAATTTTCTGCGAGATGCCGCACAATTTCACCTAGCGCCAGCGTGATCATGGCACATGCGACTACACTGCCACCACGAAAAGCAATTTTGCCCATTAGTAAGGCCGCGGCCATGGAGTAAACAACGGTAGCAACAACGGCCACGAGCAGCATTTGTGGGCTTGCGCCAAAGTTTGCAAACGCAATGCCGGCAATATAGGTGCCCCCACCGAAAAACAAGGCATGACCTAAATTAATGATGCCAGAATACCCGCGTAAGAGGTCATAACTCATACCGAATACTGACAAAATGAATATGCGCGTAAAAAGTGTTACCACAACAATGCCTACGAACTGCGGCATAACAATAAGCACCAGCGCTACCAGTATGAGCGCGAGAATGGACCCTCCGCCAAGGCGAGTACCGCCGAATACCTTGAGCCTCAGGGACTGAAATTGCGTCCTGCTCATGCCTACTTGCCCTCCCAGCCGAAAAGGCCACTCGGCTTAAACACTAGTACCAAGGCCATGAGCAATACATTAACGACAACCGCTGCCGGTGGGAAAAACCATGACACCAAGGCGCCCATCAGACCCACAACAAGGCTACCCATGGCTGTGCCGACAAAGCTGCCCATCCCCCCAATGACCACCACAATAAACGCCAGCACTTGGTTGTCCATACCCATGCCAGACCATACGCTGCCCACGAGAGGCACATAGAGAGCTCCGCCTAGGGCGGCTAAAGCTGCCCCTCCGGCAAAAACAAAAGAAAAGTACTTGACTATGTCAATGCCTAAGGCGCGCACCATTTCCGGCGCTTGTATCCCGGCCCGCATAACCATGCCGATGCGCGTGCGATTGATAAGCGTGTGGATGCCTATGGCAACTGCCAAGCCTACTCCTATCAGAAAGAGCCGATACTGCACAATGCGGATACCAAAGATAACCGTCATACCATCAAGCAGGGCCGGCCGAAAAGCGGGCAGCGCGGTAGCACCCCATATGACACGAGCTAGGTCCGTGAAGACGATCATAAGTCCGAGAGTGATGAGAATTTGCGCAGTCACTCTACCATAGACTGGGCGAATGAAGAGCCTCTCAAACAAGAGCCCCATGCACCCCCCCACCAGCACCGCGGCGAGAAGACCTAGCCAAAAGTTACCTGTTCGAGCAAAAACCCATACGGAAGTGTAGCCGCCCCAAAGAAACATGGTTCCATGTGCGAAATTCAAAATCCCCATCATGCCAAGAATGATGGATAGCCCTGCCGCCATAAGAAAAATAAGTGCGGCATCGGCCAAACCATTGATCAGCAATATGACAAAGGTGTCCATGCTGCTATCGCTCCCTTTCGCAGGCCATTGTTACGTACCTATGCTGAGATACTGACTTTGCAATTGCTCGTCAGTTGCTAACTCGTGCACTGTGCCACTCTTTACAGACTTACCGCTATCGAGTATGACGTACCGGTCGCCGATGGCACATGCCAGAGGAAAATTTTGTTCGACGAGGATAAGAGTGCTACGCTTTTTTACTTCAATGAGCGCTGCTGCCATCTTATCTACAACAATGGGAGCCAAGCCCTTGCTTGGTTCATCAATAAGAATAATCTTGTTGTCATTGACGAGCGATCGTGCCATTGCCAACATTTGTCTTTGACCGCCACTCAAGGTGACGGCAAAACGTCGATAGGCAATTTTAAGATCCGGAAAGAGATCCAAGGCGTATATCAGGCGTTCTTTGGTTTCTTTATCTTGCTTATGCATGGCAATCTCTAAGTTTTCTTCAACTGTTAGCATATTAAACACGACGCAGTCTTCTGGAACATAGCCGATGCCCCTGCGTGCAATGTGATGGGTCTCTAGCCCCGCTAGGGATTCCCCCACCAGTTCGATTTTGCCTTTAGCCAGCCGCAGCAAGCCCATTATGGTGCGCAAGGTGGTAGTCTTACCTGCCCCATTGCGACCAAGCATCACTACGGCCTCTCCGGGGTACACCGCAAAGGAAACACCTTGCACGATGTGAAATGAGCCAATGAATGAGGATACCCCCTCTAGACTAAGCACCGGCTTCAACAAATTTACCCCCTCCCAAGTAAGAAGCGCGCACAAGGGGATTTTTTGCTATCTCTCCCGGCGTGCCACTGGCGATAATAGCGCCACTTGCCAATACTACGACGCGGTCTGAAAGACTCGTCACCAGCTCCATCTTGTGCTCTATGAGCACCGTGGTCATGCCTGCTTTGCGCTTTACGGCTGACAACAGCTCAAACATGGCTGGAACATCCTCTAAGGCCATACCTGCAGTAGGCTCATCAAGCAACAACACTTTGGGCTCTAGCGACAAGACCATGGCCAGCTCTAGTTTGCGTTGCTCGCTATGGGTCAAGTGGGCGGCTACATGCGACCGCTTATCTACCAGGCGCACGTCAAAGAGCATGCGTTCCACCGCATCATTTAACTCGGTGTAGCTTTGGAAGGGACGGAACAACTTAATTCCAATGCGAAACCGCGATTGCACCGCCAGACGAATGTTTTCTTGCACCGTGAGCGCCGGGAAAAGATTGGTCAATTGAAACGACCGACCCAGCCCCATCGCCACACGTGCGGTGGGCGACAAGCGGGTAATATCTGCACCCTGCATAAATATCTGCCCACTTGTGGGTTTCAACAAGCCACTTAGGAGATTAAAGAGGGAGGTTTTGCCTGCGCCATTTGGTCCAATGATGGTGGTAAAGACCCCCTGCTCTATTTCTAGGCTCACATTGTTGACTGCCTTATGTCCTCCAAAAGCTACCGACAGGTCTTTGGTCCACAGTACTGGACTAGACAAGGCTACTCCTCCCCCTCTGTAGTAATTTATCGAGCTGCGCCAGCCGGCACAGTCACCGGCGGTGTAATGCGCCCTGCTTCAATAACGCGAATCAACGTGGGCACCGGGTGATCTACACCCTCGACACGCTTAAGCTCGATCTCAAAGAGCGGCTGCATGGCCTGGTGATCTTCACTTCTGAACCATCGCAGTCCCGTTGGCGTCTGGAATTCCATACCCCTCATCGCATTGATGAGCGTATCGGCGTCAGTCACCCCATTTGTTTTCCGCAAGGCAGTGACAACTGCGGAGGCAGCTGCCATGCCACCCGAAACGAAGATGTCAGGAGGCTGATTGTTGTGGTGCTTCTTATGCTCAGCAATCAACCAGTCGTTCATGGGGTTTGTGGGTGGCACAGTGTGGTAGTAGACGGTAAAGCCACGCATTCCCACCATGTCATTCATCAAACGCAGTGCTGCAATTTCAGGTGCACCAGTGACTATCTTGGTGCCTGCGCCTTGCACATCAAGTTCCATTAGTTGTCGCCAGGGGTTATTAGCCCCTGCCCAAACCACGAATAGATAGTCAGGCCGAGCTTCTTTAATGCGCAGAATAAACGAGGTGAAATCAGTAGCCACCGCTGGGGCAAATTCTTGTAGCACTACACTGGCACCCCGCGCCATGGCTTGGGGCACAAATGGTGCGATAGAGGCACGGCCAAAGGCTGTGTCCGGAGCAAAAGTGGCAATGCGCACTCCCGGGCGCGACACAATGTCGGCCATGGCTGCGGCGTCTTGCGCCGTGTTACGCCCAGTACGGAAGACATATCTGTTCCAGAACAAGCCGGTGATAACATCTGCAGCGGCAGGCTCGACCACGATAACACGCCTAAATTCCTGCGCTAGAGGCAGCACAGCTAGGGCGTCAGCAGAAGAAGTCGGTCCCACCAGCAAATCGACTTTGTCTTGCTCTAGCAGCTTCAGCGCTCTTTCGCGCGCCACATCGGGTACTGTAGTCGTGTCCTCCCAAATGACTTCAATTTTGCGGCCCCCTACTTCCATGGTGCCGTCCGTGGCATGCTTTAGACCAAGTTCAAATCCACGACGCATCTGTTGCCCATAGTCCTGCAAGGCCCCGCTGAGCGAGGCTAATGCCCCGATTCTAATCGGGGGCTGCGCGGGGGTAACTACCTCGCGCGGAGCACAGCCTGCTAAGGTCAATGCTAACACAAGCCCAACAACGACTACACCAAGCATTTTTCTTTTCAACGTATTCCCTCCTTTTTTTCTAGCACCGCTGAAGAAATCCGAGTTTCTTGTCAATCCACCTCCCTATCAAACAGAGGGGATGGTTCTATTTGTTTTCCCCACAAATCGACCCCCCCCCCGCAGCTTACTCTAGAGCATTCGCTCGCTGTTGTTCCCTGCCCTCCTACTATCGGCGCTATGCCATGAAAAACGAAATCCATCAAAGCAGATAAATCCTCATCAGAAACCTCTTTTTTCTCCCACAAAATCCAGCGCAAGCCCATAAACTCGCCCATGCCCATTAAACAATAGGCGACCGTAGCAGGGTCGATAGATCGAATTTGGCCGGCTTCCATCGCTTTTTTTAGACCTGCAATATAGCCCTCGGCGATGGAACGATAATGTCTTTGGTAAAGTTCGTTGTCGACAAATTCAGCTTCGCGAATGATGCGATACAGACTACGGTTTTGTTTGGCGTAAGCAAAATAGGCCTTAAAACCTTCTCGCTCGATATCTAAGCGATGTTCTAAATTGGCAACCTTCGCACGTATGGCCCGCCGCACTTCGCGCGTCAGCTTATCAACTAAGGCACGATAAATCTCTAGCTTGCCGGCAAAATAGATGTAAAATGTCCCCTGGGCCACCCCTGCCCGCATCGTTATCTCAACAACCGAAGTGGCGTGGTATCCTTTGCTTCCGAACAATTCCATGGCCGCATTGAGCAACGCTTGCCGTGTCAAATCACCCTTGGTGAGAGCTTGTGACATATGACTCACCTCTCATATTTACTAATGATATTTTATTTCTAATTGCATGAAAAGTCAATATAGGTGGGAAGTCAAATATTATTTTTGCATTGCACATCTCAGAACGCCTAATTAATGGCGAAAAAGGCGCCCTTCTTGTCGGGCGCCTTTCCAGTAGTTGCTTTTATGATTACAGCTTGCTCTTGGCAGCGTGCTCCTCTATGGCGGCAATGAGCAGGGGCACTACCTGATGCACATCCCCCACAATCCCGTAGTCGGCCACTTTGAAAATGGGTGCTGCGGGGTTTTTGTTAATGGCTAGGATCATCTTGGAGCCCTGCATGCCGGCCACATGTTGTATAGCGCCAGAAATTCCGCAGGCGATGTATAGCTTGGGATGAACGGTCTTGCCGGTTTGCCCAACTTGATGTGCCGACGAACGCCAACCTGAATCCACCGCTCCACGGGACGCCCCCACTACGCCACCTAGCTTCTTAGCCAACTGCTCAAGCAAGGCGAAACCTTCTGGGTTACCCATGCCGCGCCCGCCGCAGACAACTATTTTGGCCTCCTCAAGATTAACCATTTGTTCCATTTCTTTAACAATTTCTTTGACCACGGTGCGCACGGTAACGCTCGCACTATGGTAACTTTCGCGCACCAACTTGCCGCTCTTGCTGTAATCTGGCGCGAGCTTCTTCATGACACCGGAGCGGACAGTAGCCATCTGCGGACGATGCGCAGGGCACAAAATAGTCGCCATCAAGTTGCCGCCAAAGGCAGGGCGCGTTTGTAGCAATATGCGCTCTTCGAGGTCGATACTAAGCTCGGTACAGTCTGCGGTGAGCCCTGTCACCAGGCGGCCGGCGACGCGGGGAGCGAGATCGCGCCCGATATGAGTCGCGCCCATGAGAATAATCTCTGGCTTATACTTGGTGACTAAACCCGCCATGGCTGCCGTGTAAGTCTCGGTACGATAAAGCTCAAGATCCTTATCTTCCACTACGTACACTTTGTCCGCACCATAGGCAAAAAGGTCTTTGGACAAGGGGGCAACATCGCTACCGATGAGGACCGCCGACAATTCCACGCCTAGGGCGCTGGCTAGCTTCTGGCCTTCGCCTAACAACTCGTAAGCGATGTTCTGCATCTTCCCTTGGCGCTGCTCGGCAAAAACCCACACTCCGCTGTAAGTCTGCGGTGCGCATTCTTCACAAGCTGGTTCTTCTTCTTCACGAAAAATGGCCGTGACTGGGCAGATCTCAAGACAGGCCCCGCAGAGAGTACACTGATCGTTAATAACGGCAATCCCCTTGACCATGTCAATGGCGGCAAAGGGACAAACTGGTACGCAAAGATTACAACCGACGCATTTATTCTTGTCAATAATAACAGCCATCGTCTTCCTCCTACAGCACGTGTTTGGCGGCCAGCTCTTGTACGAGCTGCTTGACCGCCTCTTGGGGTGTCCCAGTGAGCATTTTACCCGTCCCCTTCACCGGAGGCGTGAAAGTGCGCTTGACTTGCGTAGGCGACCCCTTGAGACCTATCTTGGCTGGGTCAGCACCTACGGCCTCCGCTGTCCACAGTGCGACTTTCTTTTGCTCAAAGGCGGTGACAATGCCGCCGGCTGAAGGATAGCGCGGCACATTTAGCTCCTTTAGGGTGGTCAGTAAAGCGGGCAAAGTACACTCTACTACCTCATATCCATCTTCTAGCGCACGCTCGACGACCACACACTTTTCATCTAGCGAAACAATGCGTCGCACATAGGTAACATGGGGAATATCAAGGTGCTCAGCTAGCTCCGGCCCCACCTGGGCTGTGTCGCCATCGATCGCTTGGCGACCGCATAAAATCAGCGAAAACTCCCCTAGCTTCTCGACTGCTTTGGCCAAAGCATACGATGTCGCCCAAGTGTCGGCCCCGGCAAAAGCGCGGTCACTAAGGAGCACGGCCTCGTGGGCACCCATCGCTAGTGCCTCGCGCAAGGCATAATCGGCTTGCATCGGGCCCATAGATAGAACGGTCACTGTCCCATTTACCGGTGCCGCTAGGGACAAAGCTTCTTCTAGTGCGTTCTTGTCTTCGGGATTTATGATTGTCGGCAGACCCTCGCGAATGAGGGTCCCCGTTTTTTGGTCAAACTTGACTTCAGTGGTGTTAGGAACTTGCTTAATGCAGACCACAATTTTCATGACTTTGTCCTCCGCCTACTTCAGGAGACTTGCTGAAATGACCATGCGCTGCACTTCAGAAGTCCCTTCGTATATTTCTGTAATTTTGGCATCGCGCATTAAGCGCTCTACTTTGTAGTCCTTCATGTAGCCATAGCCTCCGTGGATTTGGATGGCCTTGACCGTGTGCTTCATAGCTGTCTCGGAGGCATAGAGTTTAGCCATGGCCGCTTCTTTACTAAA
>Ga0209103_1000042_pt1 | contig 34654 bp, 25 predicted proteins | sample 4C3metaG_FD_184152 | JGI IMG/M metagenome (GOLD analysis project Ga0209103, IMG submission 184152) | Freshwater bacterial and archeal communities from Indian Creek, Illinois, USA - 4C3 metaG (SPAdes) (version 2) | ecosystem: Environmental > Aquatic > Freshwater > Unclassified | place: USA...
GAAAAACCAGCGAGGACAGAAAGGACCGTAACGTTAACAGAGTGGAAGAAGGTGTAGTCGTCAAAAACCTTAAGGTCTACCATGTTAACCATAAGCCCCTTGTTGTCGCAAATGTCTTCCACGACCGTCTTTATTAAGTCACCGAGACTCTTCATGCTCTGTGGCGCAGGGTGGCTGCCCATCTCCAGCCCCATGTAGGCGTTTCTTACTCCACACACCATCTTGTACTTAAGGTTGTCATTGATAACCTCTACGACGGGGATGTCTCTTGAGAGATCATCTTCAACATACAGGCCGTTATACCCAATCTCCTGTATCTTGTCCACCAGCGAGGGCTTCAGACGAAACCCTTTCGCCAGAAGCAGTTCCCCGCCCTTGCCGTAGAGAGCCTTCCCGCAGACCATTCCTTCTCTGATGCAATTAACTGGGACAAACCTCATTGCCCACCTCTTTTCTGAGAATACTCCACACCCGTGCTGTCTTGCTCCTGAGGCTTCGCAGCAAAGAGGCTAGGAGCCCTACCGCATTTTAACCTCCTGCCTGCAGAAATGTGGCAGGAGTTTCCCAAACTGCTCTCTAGACTCCTTTCTTAGGTCCCTATATTTTGCAAGAAATTAGAGTACGCCCTAGAAATATAGAGATACAACCATATGGAAACCGATATTGCCAAGACGCCGACAAACGCAAGAAGAAGAGCCCCCTCGGAGGGTCTCTGCTTTGAGAAAGAGTGAAAAATGCGAACAAAAAAAGGTTTTCTGTTGTTCAAGATGCAACCTCCCTCCATTGCCGCTCTATGCGGTCATTGCGAAAACGGGCTCAATGTGGTAAAATTATAAGGACAAACATCCGCAAAGACTGGGTAAAGCCTCACACGTTCAAGGGAAATTATACCCTTGCAAAAGTCTTTTTGTCAACAAGATAAGAGAGGGATGCACCCACCTGCAGGGAAAAGTTTATTGCGCTTCACACTGGAGAGAAGGAGAGTGATGTAATTGGCTGTGAAACATTTTATAGAGAGAGTTCTTGAGAAAAGGATACGAAACATTCCCTCTTACAAGAACAAACTCAGCAAGTGGGGGAGGGACCCTAAGGAAAAGGCAATGGTCTTTGACCTCGCTACGAGGATGTTTCTTTCGGCGACAATTTCCACGTGGGTTGTCTCTAGCGGAGGTCTTATCTTTGCGTTAATCTCGTATTTTGAACAAGATTTCTCCAGCATGAGGGCTTCTATTTTCTTCTCCCTTCTTCTCGCGGCAACAGGGTTTTCTCTACACTCGTCTAGCGCCGACTATGAAGAGAAGCACGGAGAGGAGATCGAAAGGTACCAAAAAGCCAAGGAGGGACGCATCTTGACTGAAAGATTAGTTGGCACGATAACTCTCTCGACAACTTCCGCGGTGAAAGATAAGTTAAGGTTCCTCTTGGAAAACAATATCAGTCTCAAGAAACTAGATATCGAGATAGGGTCTCTTCTCGCCCTCATATCTGGAGCCAGGACCAGTATCAAAGAAGTGTACAACGCAAACAAGACCTATGATTACAACGTAAACGAACCCTATGAGATCGAGGCTTTTTCCAAGGTGGACGCCTTTCTTTCTTATGAAATTGCGGGAGAAAAACTGGACAAAGTATTCTCTCTTGTAGAAAGCCTTCGCGTCTCGCTAGAGCGGGGCGGAGAAGACCTCCAAGAAGTAGTTGAAAAAATTCTCTCTTTATGATAAAAGAGAACATGAGGAAAGGAAGATGTTAAATGTCTAAAACACTCGTGGTTGTGGAATCTCCATCTAAAGCGAAGACAATCCAAAAGTATTTGGGAAAAGAATATGTTGTTCGAGCATCTTTTGGTCACGTGAGAGACCTGCCTGAGAAAGAGATGGGCATCGAACTGGATAACCAATTCAAACCGAAGTATGAGGTGCTTAAAGAGAAGGTTAAAATAACAAAAGAATTGCAAGGCGAGGCAGCCCAAGCCACTCGCGTTATTCTAGCCTCTGATCCAGATAGGGAAGGAGAGGCTATCGCATGGCATCTTTCAGCGTTACTCGAAAAGAAATGCTCGGATATTAAGCGGGCAAAGTTTAACGAAATAACGGAGGAGGCTATAAAGGAAGCCGTAAGGAGGGCTTCCGAGATAGACCTCAAACTCGTAAACTCGCAGCAAGCCCGAAGACTCCTTGACAGAATTGTCGGGTACAAACTCAGTCCGTGGCTGAGTAACGTCCTAAGTGGAAAACTGTCTGCCGGCAGAGTCCAATCTGTATCGCTTAAAATAATCTGCGACAGAGACGCTGAAGTGAAAGGGTTCAAAGCGGAGGAATACTGGAAGATAATCGCTCAACTCACCCCTCTCAACTCCTCCGAAATGTTTGAAGCGGAACTATATCAGATAGGTCAAGAAAAAACGAGCATCCCAAACGGTGCTTTAGCCGAGAAAATTGTAGAGGCATTGAAGCACGAAACATTTGTTGTCAGCGGACTAAGCAAGAAAGAAAGAAAAAGGGCAGCCCTTCCCCCGTTTATAACCAGCACCCTTCAGCAGGAGGCGGTAAGGAAACTCCGCTGGGACTCGAAAAAGGTGATGAAGGTGGCTCAGGAACTCTATGAAGGTGTCGAGTTGGCGGCAGGGGCTCTTCACGGTCTAATAACCTACATGAGGACAGACTCTACGAGGGTGAGCGAGGATTTCCAGAAAACAACCCTGAGTTTTATCGAGAAGAAGTGGGGCAAAGCCTACTCCCCATCCCCTCCAAACATATACAAAACAAAGGGAGCAGCACAGGACGCCCACGAGGCAGTAAGACCAACGGATGCCTCTAGGGAGCCTGGGGAAATAAAGAGGTACCTCACAGACGACCAACACTCTCTGTACAAACTTATCTGGGAGAGATACGTAGCGAGTCAAATGTCCGCCGCCGTGTACAACACCGTCGCCGTAAACATCTCGGCGGGGAAACACCTTTTCAAGGCAAATGGGTATTCTGTCAAGTTCGATGGTTTCATGATTCTCTATGTTGAAGACAGAGACGTCGAAGAGGGCGAAGACAAAGTTGAGGAAAGGGAAAAGAAACTGCCTGCTTTGGAAGAGAAAGAGGCGTTAAAGGTGAAAAAAATAGACCCTCGCCAAAAATTCACGCAACCTCCTCCCAAGTTTTCAGAAGCAACATTGATAAAAGAACTTGAGAGACTTGGCGTGGGGCGTCCAAGCACATACGCGGCAATAGTTTCGACCCTGAAAGACAGAGGCTACGTCGAAATCAAGAAGCATAAGTTTGAACCAACACAGTTGGGCGTAGATATCGTCAAAACTCTCACCACCCACTTTCCCGAAATAATGGACGTACACTTCACCGCTGGAATGGAAGAGCAACTAGACCTAATTGCCGAAGGCAAGGAGAACTGGGTTAAAGTTATGGGAGAATTCTACACCCCGTTCATTGCCGCCTTGAAGGCTGCGACCATCTCCGCAGGAGGCTCCTCCAAAGAGTCCTCTGGCGTTGCCTGCCCAAACTGCGGCATGGGCATGGCTCAAAAACAGGGGAAGTACGGTCCGTTTCTAGGTTGCATGGGCTACCCAGACTGCAAAACCATCTCCTCCCTGAAACCCAAGGGAGAGTCTATGGGTGCTTGTGACAAATGCGGCAAGGACATGGTCTTAAAGCACAGCAAAAAGGATAAGGGTGAAGAGAAATTCCTAGGTTGCTCTGGATACCCTGATTGCAAAAATTCAAAGCCGTTTGGAGAAAAGAAAAGCGGGGTTGTATCCGGGGAAACATGCGGTACTTGCGGGAAACCTATGGCTCTCAAGAAAAGTGCTCATGGAGAGTTTTATGGATGCACAGGATACCCAGACTGCAAGAATTCAAAACCGTTTGGAGAAAAGAAAAAGGAGGGCGTCTCAGGAAAAACATGCGGCACCTGCGGGAAACCCATGGCTCTCAAGAAAAGTGCTCATGGAGAGTTTTATGGATGCACAGGGTACCCAGACTGCAAGGCAACGGCACCCACCGAAGAGAAGAGGTGTTCACAGTGCAAGAGCCCAATGGAAAAGAAAAGAAACGATCTCGGTCAATTCTGGGCATGCACAAACTTCCCAGACTGCAGAAGCACTGAAAAAATAGGGGGAGGGAAGAGTGATAAGCCTCCCGCAAAGAGTACAGGGGAAAAGTGTCCGAAATGCGGAAAAGATCTTGTCCTTCGCAGTGGCAAGAACGGTGAGTTTCACGGATGTTCTGGGTATCCAGACTGCAAGACTGCTATATCGAAAAAGTAGGCAGTCCTCCTTTTTAAAGGTAACCTCTCCCTAAAAGAGAACCAAAATACTAAACAAACATAGAAAGAGGAGGGTTCCCAATGACAGACAGCATCTCTCAGGCAGCGAGTTATCTAACTGTAAGCGTTTTCATAGGTCTTGCCATCCTGAGGGGGGCAAGAATGTTGAGAAACGCCGCGTCGGGCAAAACCGCTACACCCGACAACATTCTTCCGCAGAACGTAGTAACGGGAAGGGGTTTTAGCATATCCGTTTCCGCTGAAAAAACGGATCACCTCGCCTTTAAGCAAGCCGTAGGAATCGAAGATGTCGTAGCGTATCTTCTCCAGGTGAAAGAAAAAAAGCCTGGCTCCTTAATTGGTATTGACAGCGTTATCATTTCAGACCTAAATCACAAGATCTCCATATATGGCCTTCTCCTCGGGACATACGAGCCTTTTGCGTCCAAGAAGAAAAAGGGCGTTATTCGCCTCTACCCCCTTCGCTACAGCCAGGTTCGGAAGAAATTTTACCTACAGGTGTTCGAGGAGATAGAGCGCCAGGTTGAGTTAACTCTTGAGGAGGGTAGGGAACTGCAACTCCTAACCTTAGGGCATGAAATTGGGCATAACGAAGTTTATCGCAAAACTCGAGGGATAAAGGGTCGGGCTGTAGAGAAGGCGGCAGACGACTTCGCCGAGTCATTGAAACTCACCCGCAAGCGCGGGGAGATAGGTCGCCTTGTCCACCGCGACTGCCCGTGAAAACAAAGGAGCCCGAGAAGGCTCCTTTGTTTTTTGAAGGGATACACCCTCTCGCGTAGAAAGAACTGTCGTAACACCTGCCACTAAAGACAAATTTAGAACGAAGGGAGGCACTTCTTTTCAAAGGAAATCATAAAACAAGGAGGAGACGGAATGTGGGACAGCAAGATGAATCAGATATCAATCAAAGGCACTGTCAAGGAGTCCCCAAGTAACCTAGATGAAAAATACACTTCCTTCATCCTGAGCGCAGACACCTCCCTTTCTGAAACAGGGGAGATACACGTAGTCGCCCCCTCTGAGATGGCAAGCGGGCTGCGTGAAGGAGAATCCGTGTTTGTAAGCGGTCCATTCCATTATGACACGGAAAGAGAACTTACTTGCGGGGCCAATTTCATCCTGAGAGTAACAAAAGAAAACCCTCAAGTAGCAGCCACCTCTAAGGTGACAGAAGAAACCAAAACCCCTTCTGACCCCGTGCAGAAACAGGAGCCGAAAAAGGATCTCTCAACCATCTCAACAGTTCCATCCGCCGACACACTCGGATTTGGACTTCCTCTCCCAGGTCGAGGCTCTCTTTTTAAGAAAAAAGAAGAGGTTAAGACTCCAAATGAGAGAACCCCAGGCAGATTCTCGCTGAAAGACATGCAGATAACGTAATTTGAGGGGGAATAGACATGGAGAGAAGAACTTGCCCAAAAGTAGAGTTAATGGGGAGAGAGAGTTTTAATCAGGTTCTAAAGGAAAAGAAGGCTTTGTTTCGCAAAGCGGGCAAAGGGCTGTCTCAAACATTAGATGATCTTAGCCTGAGGCTCGAAACTCTGGCGAGGTCAGAGAAACTTTTCATACCCCTGGTCTTCTCTGAGGACGAAGACCGCTATCTTTTCCTTCAAATTGCCCCCAACTCTTTCTCTCAAGGAGAAGAGGGCAAAAAAGAGAAGAAGGCTTTCGTAAAGTCCGTCCTTCTTCTTCGAGACGCAGACAGAGAGGTCTACAAAGACAGGATTCTAGACCTTCAAAAATGCCTGACACACTACCTGCCAAAGAGTGAGGAAAAAGTGCCTTTGATGCAACTTTTCTCCTTATAGGTGCGGAATTAACAGCCCTAAGGGGAACAACCTGAAAAAGGATGTTTCCGACAAAAAGAAGTGAGAGTCGTGCGACTCCCACTTCTTTTTCTTTGTCACGCTCCTACTTTACTTTCACGCCGACACCCTTGGCTCTTCCCTTTATTTCACGGTAAGCGCTCCTGCTCCAGGACTTAACGGTCTCCCTCAGGGATTCGATGCAGGCGTCGACGTCATCGCCCTCCATCACTTCTGCCGTTAACTCTATGCTCGTTCTGACATTCTCAAAATTCCCGACATTGGCAAGGACGGACATCCCATACTTTATTTCTTTCACCCGAGGCTTTGCTGGCTTCTTTTCCATTTGCTTTTTCCCTCCCTCAGTTTCATGGTTTAATTATAACACACAATGAGCAAGATAGTACATGGTTTCTGCAACTTTCTTCTGCAAACAAGAAGCCTTGGTCCTCTTGTCAAAACCCCCTCACAGTGCTAAAATGAATAGAGAAAGAAGAGTCGGGAGGGAGCCATAAATGGCTGAAAAAATAAATCCACAACATCATGGGGCACTTGTTTCCATGTTTGAAAAAATTGAGATAGAGGGGTATGTTCACAGCAACGAGGGTTTCAAGATAATAGGGGCAGCCCTGAAGTCTACAACATCGGATCCGTCTGACTTGGATAAATTTAAAAAGATTCTCACATATTTTCAGGAAAATGGGATGAAAGACCCTCGAAACGGCTCTGACAAAGAGGAAGCGGCGGGCAAGTTGATTGCTTTCCTTAGGAAAGGGCTGAAAAATCCCGCGGCAGTAATGGTCCCAGCGAATACCATCAAACTGGGTTTTAAAACGTCTGGAGGCCCAAGAAAGTCTATCCCAGCAAACAAGCGGGGTTATTACGACTCCTTTCTGAAAGATGTTGGCATTGATGTAATTGCCCTAATCGAAGAAGGTCGCAGGAAGGAGATAGTAATCGACACAGGCTTCTCCGATGAAGACATGCCTATTGCTCCTTCAGAGATAGGCTGCAAGAAATGTGTTAGTGGGTATGTGAGAGCGGAAGACGGGCGTATGAATTTCTGCGAGTGCTACCTTAAAGAACAACTTCGCGTCAAGATTGTCAAAAGCGGAATACCTAAAGAGTATCTTCATATCAACAACCTGAAAAGTGCAGACGTTGTCGCCCTAAAGAAGATGTACGGGGCTCCAAGAGCCACGAGTAAAAGCGTGAATATAAACTCACTCCTTAAGAATTATGGTACGAACATAGATAAAATACGGGAGGAAGGGTGGAACATTGTCTTTGAGGGACCCACAGGCTCTGGTAAAACGAGTGCCGCGTGTATATGCGGGAAGATAGCCCTCAGGAGAGGGTATTCCCTTATGTTTGTAGAGGTCCAGAAACTGAGGAAACTTTGGACAGGGGAGAAACTCTCTCCTGAACTGGAAAAAATAAAGGAAGATATGTATAGCGTAGACTTCCTCATACTAGACGACTTCGGGCAAGAATATATGCCTCAGGTGTCGGATTATCAACTTTCGGAACTAGATCTTCTCCTAAGAGACAGGCTTTCATCAAAAAAATGCTCCCTGATAACAACCAATGCCACAGAAGAAGAGATACAAAGACGATACCACGAGAGGCTGTATTCCTTGCTGAAACTCAGGGCTGTCCACGTCATAATACATAAGCAAAGAGACTACCGCGAGACCGACAACAGTGCCGATTTCCTTTGAAAGCAAATCCGAGCAAGGGGTTGAAAACATGAGTAGGTTGGAGTCTTGTACGGAATTTGAAAAGATAGTGATCTCCTCGTCTCTGCGAAGTCAAGAGTTTTTTCTTATTTGTAAAACCGAAGGAGTGTCGCAAAACGACTTCACAATCCCTCTCTACAGAGAGTTATGGGCGGAGATGGATAAATCAGCCCTCACAGACGGGATAAGCCCCATTATTGTTTCAGATAAGGTCGACTCTCATAACGCTGAAGATAAATTAAAAAAAGAGAGTGCAATCGCCGAGTTAAGCAAGCACGAATCTGCAGAAGTAGACTCTCTCTACGCCATAAAGAAAATAAAGGAGAACACTTCGCTCAGGGCTCTTCTTAGGCTATCCTCAGCCATAAGCGAATCCGTGAAGGGTGGAGAGACAGCGGATAATGTCCTGAACGAGGTTCTTTCTCGACTGTTCAACATAGAGTCTTCCGAAAAAAACATTATAGAATTGTCTGCCCCTCAAGCCGCAAAGGCTGTGGGCAGAGAGATTAAACAAAGACTTGACGGGGAGGTAATAGACGGGGTCCCGTCTGGAATAGCCACTTTGGACAAGGAGATAAAATGCTTCTACTTTGGTCTATATACAATAATAATGGGGAGACCAGGGCACTGTAAAACAACCTTGATGATAAACTGCTTTCTAAACAACCTTCTGGCGGGGAAGAAGCCCGTGTTCATCTCCATGGAAATGCCCGCCATCCATCTTATGATTAAGATTCTCGGCATTATGACGGAGATTCCAGTAAATAAAATTCTTGCCCCAAAACAACTTTCAAACCAGGAGTTGGAACTTTTAAGGCAGGCCCTCTCCAAACTAACAAAGCAGGAGTTTTATATAATAGACGCTGTTAGTCTAAACGTCGTGGAACTCGGCATGTACCTGCAAAAATATATCAAAAAAGGATGCCAGATATGCTACCTTGACTACATTCAACTCTTAAAACTGCCCGACAACAAGACCCCTCATGATGCTGGAGAACATCGCACTATCGCGAAAACCGTTAGAGAGATAATTAAGAGGGTCAACCGCATGGGGAACATGGCTCTTGTTGTCGGGGCTCAGGCAGGAAGGTCTGCAGACCAACGCCCCATTGAAGAGAGAATCCCCCAAATGAGAGACTTGGAATGGTCGAGTTCCTTGGAGCAAGACGCCTCTACCGTAATAGGAGTTATGAACAGGGAAAAGTACGAGGGAGAGGCTTGCGAGTACAAAAACCAATTGTTCCTAGGTTTCTGTAAACATAGGTATCAAAATGCCGTGTCTATAAACCTCGCTTTTCTGAAAGACATCCAACTAATAACCGATCTCGCACACCCTGAAAGGATAGAGAGAACCCTTGAAAGGTGGCATGGAGAGGTTAAAGAGTACGACTCAAAATCTAAAAAAGAAGCCCCTCAATCAGCGTAGAGGGGCTTCTGTCCCACTCAATTTGCACTACAAGAACGTGATGTGGTATACTCCTCTTGCTGGGGCTAAGAGGCCCCGTGCAGAGACTTTTAAATTTAGGAGGAGATGCTGTGAAGTTGAGGGTATTGGATCAAGAGAACATCAGTTTCAAGATAAGCGGAGATATTATTGAGGTCTACGACCAGGATGAAAACCTTGTCGGAGACAGGCCCTTCAAGGCCCCTGTAAAAGAGGGAATGACCATAGACGAGGTTTACGCTGTCTCGAGCAAGTCTGGGTATGACATAAACACTCTCATACAAGAGATACTGGAAGAGGCAGTTTACGACAACCACGACTACAACGTCTGGCTGCAGGAAGAGAAACTGGCATTCTACAGCCCAGGTCTTAAGGAATGGGTTCTTGAGCCCTACGAAGGCCTTTTCGCGTGGATAAAGGAAACCCTGACAACCACAGCAAGCCTCCTTGCTGGGTTTAAGATAATTGCCGAGAGGGATGGGTCTGCCTCCGCTCAGGCTGAAGAGCCTGCCGCTTCCGTTGAAGCCGAAGAGCCTGCCGCTTCCGTTGAAGCCGAAGAGCCTGCCGCTTCCGTTGAAGCCGAAGAGCCTGCCGCTCCCGCTGAAGCCGAAGAGCCTGTGGCTCCCGCCCTTGAAGACGAAGACGTCTTTGATGTGGACACCTTTGATCAGCACATCCAAGAAGATGACCTCGCCATCCTCAAGAAGAGACTGTTCTCTCCGAGCATTCCTCCTGGTTTCTCTAAGAAGGCTTGTCCAAAGCCGCCTGAGGACAGCCCCGCAGATAGATGCCCTCAAGAAGTAAAGAGAGATCTCCAGGAGAAAAACTTCAGGTTGCACCTCTGGGAAAACTCTTTCCGTATTGTGTGCACGTCTAGAGCCAGAGTTGAGGGTATCACGCCTCTCGTTCTCGCAGAAAGGGTTGCTCTTATCGTCTCACGAAAAAACCAAGACATCTTTGACATCGACGAGAAGGAACTTCTCTTTGAATTGGCAGTTCACTCTCACGTGCTGATAATGCCGCTCACGGTCATTGAGGCTGGACTACACATGGCGTTACATGCCCCTGGCGAATACGGCGAAGACGAATATACCCCCTTCTAATGTCTGGTGCAGATAAAAACAGTCCAGAAGACGTCCTCGAGAGGGAGAGGAGGGCTTTCGTTGATGATCTTGAAATACAGGAAGCCCTCCTTAAGGAAGAGTTCAGCCCCAACAGTCCTCCTCCCAGAAGGGTTGCAAGTGTGGCAATCTTTTTGCTCTCCCTTCTCGCGGCTACCGCTCTTATTTTTGGCATGAGAACGTATTTCACGAATGTCATGCGAGGTCATGAACGCTCAAACATGCTCGCACAGAAATTTTTCATAGAGACTTCTATCTCTGCTTACACACGGGCGAACTCTGGAAGGTGCCCTTCTATAAACGGCAAGGTGAACTTTACTCGCCTAATAGAGAGCGGTCATCTTCCTCAGAACATCCAGGTTGATTTTTCACTTTTTTATTTAGACGATAAATGCAGCCTATCTGTGAGAGGATTGCCTTAAACCAATCTGAAGAAGAAAGAGAGGGAGCCATTTAGGGAGCCCCCTAGATGGCAGGGAAAATGAGCCTCGCTAACAACTCCTTGTTTTATGGGGGAGACCACACTCTTCAAATAATAGACGGGAAACTCTTTTCTTGTGGCGGCAATTCTCACGGACAACTTGGGCTCGGGGACACTTGCAAAAGGGGCACGCCTACGCTTGTAGGCGTGTTTTCCGACTGGTCTTCTGTCGCCGCTGGAGAGGGGCATTCTAGAGCGTTCTAGGGGCATTCTTGGTTTTCCGCCCTCCGCTTTTGCTAACTAAGCAAAAGCGGTGCCATGTGCCAAATCCTTAACTGAGCCTGTAGTGGTCAGGGTTTTTTCAGTCACTTGCGGTTTTTTTCTTGTGCCATTCTTGATTTTCTGTGCCAAAAATTCTTTTAGCAAAAAAAGAGGCAGTTGTGCTGCCGGGAAGGTGGAATTTTTTTGGAAAACAATTCTTTTAAAAAGGCGGTTGAAAAAGAATCACGCACATCAGGCGCCGAGCAGGGCCGTCGCTTCGGTCTTCTTTTGTACCCGGAGGAGGACCCCTCGCATTCGAAAGCACTGGGTCTTCTTGCTTCGGAAAATTTTGTAGGAATAACTCATGACAAGGATTTAAAAGAAGACGGCGAATTAATTAAAAGTCACGTTCACGTCGTCCTCTCTTTTCCCAATTCCCGCTGGTCCTCCGCTGTTGCAAAGGGTCTCGGCATATCTCCTCAATTTGTTCAGGTGATTCGGTCCGAAGAGGCGGCGTTGCTTTATCTTCTGCATACGAACGAGCCGAAGAAGCATCAGTACTCTTTCGACGAGTTATACGGTCCCCTTAAAAAGAAGTTAAAGGTTCTCCTGGTGAAGAATGATAAAAGCGAGGATGATCAGGCGTACGATCTACTTATCGAATTGAAGGCTTTTTTAGATAATGACCCTCGTTATAGCCCTTTCGATTTCGCCTTGCATTGCGCGAGTACTGGGCGCTGGGCTTTGTATCGCCGGGCTTCTTCAATTTTCAATCAGATGATTGCCCTAAACCAATCTGAAGAAGAAAGAGAGGGAGCCATTTAGGGAGCCCCCTAGATGGCGGGGAAAATGAGCCTCGCTAACAACTCCTTGTTTTATGGGGGAGACCACACTCTTCAAATAATAGACGGGAAACTCTTTTCTTGTGGCGGCAATTCTCACGGACAACTTGGGCTCGGGGACACTTGCAAAAGGGGCACGCCTACGCTTGTAGGCGTGTTTTCCGACTGGTCTTCTGTTGCCGCTGGAGAGGGGCATTCCCTCGCTATCCGCGGAGGAAAACTTTTTGCGTGGGGGAGAAGAAGCGGGGGCGCTGGCTCCTCCCTCTTCCCGGTGCAGATAGGTGAAAAAGACAACTGGGAGAGAGTCTTTGCGAGAAAAGGAAGTTCGTTCGCCATCGCAAACGGTGAACTTTTCTCCTGGGGAGAGAACCCTCACGGGCAGTTGGGTCTTGGCAATTTTCTCCCGCAAGAGAATCCTCTCAGAGTTGGAACGTTCTCTGATTGGGATGTTTTTTCCCTTGGGGAAGACCACGCTGCGGCTATCCGCCAAGGACGGCTCTACGCGTGGGGGAAGAACGACAAAGGGCAACTGGGGCCAGGAAAAGCCTCCTTAGAACCCTCTCCAGTGAGAGTGGATAGCCATTCAGACTGGAAAGACGTGAGGGCGCGGAAACATCACACCCTGGCTTCTCGAAATGGCGGGCTTTTTTCTTGGGGTAAAATTTCCCCCTGGGCTTAGAGAAAAACAAAAAAAAACTCTTCCCCAGTGCCTCTTTTTATGGTATAATAAACGTACAGGCAGGAACGAACTCCCCAAAAGAAAAATGCCGAATAAAAGGGAGCAAGGGCAACCTGCCTAATTAAACAGTAGTTTCGTCTCACTTGCCAGACAGAATAGGTTTACTTAAGCCAGTATGGTCAATTGATGACAGAACGAAATATAAAACATAGGAGGAGTAGAAAAATGGCAAATCGCTACGACCCCAACTTCGTCTCCCTCGGTGGTCGCCTCACTGGTGACCCAACTGCAATTTCCCACACAAAGGATGGGAAACCCTACACCGTTATCAACATCGCTAATAATCGCGGTGAAGATAGCGCAAACTTCTTCAGAATCCCAGTCTTCGGTGATCAGGCCATTCCCGTTGCAACGTACCTAAAAAAGGGACGCTATGTGATGGTTGAGGGTCGTCTGGGCACTCGAAAGAACACAACTCTCGTGGAAGGCAAAAGCATCACGATGACTGAAATTGTCGGAGCCAGAGTATTCTTCATGCCCGACGGTCAAGGTCAAAAGAAGGACGGCTCCCCAAGCAGTTCCGCTCCCGCTCAAATGCCTCCGATCGACGACGAGATTCCTTTCTAAAAATGCACACAAGACAGACAGGCTTCTCCTATTTAATTTTAGGCGGCCTGTCTGTCTTAAACTAAAAAAGAGGAGGATTCAAAATGATCTTTGTAGAGATAACCCACGTAAGGGGATCCTTGTCTCATGGTGAGAACGATGTCGACATTTGTGTCTTCATAAACACTCCCCTTCTGGAAACCGACAATGTCACGGGCTGCTATTTCAAAGATGCTCCGAAGGTTCTCATTTCCCGCAAAGTTCTGCCCTTTAAAGAGGTCGGCTTTCTTCTCCGGCGCCACAACTGCCAAAACTGGGGTGAGTTGGCCCTTTACATCGAGAAAGAGTACGCTTCCTACTACGAGCACTTCTCCAAGTAGAAAGATAGCCTGCTGTTTACCTTGTGACGACCAACAACCCCCACCAAACCACATTTCAATTAAAGAAAGGGTGTAAATGATGACACTTTTCGAGACAACAGTTGCACAAGAATCTCCTGAGGGCTTTTCAAAGGACCTTTCCATTCTGGCAGGTTACGGCTCTCCATCTCACGACCAACTTATGAATACCCTGTCACTGCACAGGAGCAACAGGCGAGACTACATGGTCGGACCTGAAACGTCCTCCTTTGAACGCCTTAAGTTTAGGCGTGGAGACACACTCCACCCGCTCGACGAGATTGCCTTATCCAGTCTGGCAGAGAGGTTTAAAATCTCAGGAGGATACACTGTAACCTCCAAGGGGCTAAGGCACATATCGAACGAAGAGCCCTTGTTTGAAGAGGTGTGCAACCACTTCTTCAGCCGGCTAAAGAAGCCGGTGATGTTCAGAACACTCTTTGACATTGGGATAGCGTTTCCGTCGAAAGAGTACACGGTTTTGAACCATATAGACCTTTTGGAGACTGTTTTCGGGGCCCTCACGCCAGTTTTCGGAGGGAGCCCTTCCACGGATCACAATTTCATAGACAAAAAACACCTCTACTCGGTAATAAACATTCCGAACACAGAGGTTCCCATCCATCACAACGGAATCTCCGACACCCTTACCGTTGGCTTGCAAGTTAAAAATAGCGAGGTCCTTGAAGGAGCGGTCTCTATCGACTTCAAGATAATAAGGGCGTCAGACAAGACTGGAATCCTTCTGGGTAATGAACTCGGAAGCATACACCAGAGACATGCCCACATTTCAACGGAAGACGCTTTGTCTAGGATTAAAAACCGCATCCTTGAGATGATGTCAAACATCGAGGCTTTGTATGAAGTTATAGACTTCCTCGGGGTTTCGATGGCTACAGGCATCTCTCCAGCCAAGGGAGTAGAGTTGGCAACGGAATTCTGCCGCCTTGTCGGACTGAAGGAAAATGTTCTCTCTAAAATGGTCAGGCTCGCACGCCTCAATGGAGACAACACCCTCTACGGCTGGGTTGTAAGTCCTCTCTCAGCACTTGCTCTGCAGGATCCAGAGAGAGAACTCAGAGAGACAAAGGAACGAATTTCAGGCATGCTTCTCGTGAATGAAAGTATCCGTGAGAAAATTCTTGCTATGCTGTAAAGGGAGAGGGAAACCTCTCTTTTTTTTGGTTAAACTAAAGGGAAGCGGATTCCTCTTGGCGAAGATAGGCAGTGTATTTACAGCACGCCCTTAACAGACAGGCCTAGAGCAAGGCTCAGGCACCTTGACAAGATTTAGTGCTGGTAAAGAGACATACCTTTTGGAAAAACGTATCACGGCTTGACTTCCCAATGACAGACTCTACAGAGAGCCTAGATATGTCCCTGGAGAATAGTTCCTCCACGGTCACATCGACAGACTTGTTCTTAAAATACAGCATTAAACAGACAAAAAGGGGACTCTTTAAGGAGAGCCCCCTTTTTGTATTTGTATTTTATTCCTCGAAACCTACCACTGGGAGCCGCTCAGAAAGCCCTTCAAACAAGGACCTTGTTTGCCGTAGGAACTCCTTCTCTTCCAGGTAATCCCGAATCCTTTCAGACACCTGCTCAAAAGGAACCACTCCTCCAACCCTTTTGTCGTCAACCCTTAGAATGTGGTAGCCAAACTGCGTTGTGAAAACCTGACTGATTGCCCCAACCTGTGTGCTGAAGGCCACCCTGTCAAACTCTGGAACCATCGTTCCCCTCGCGAATGAACCTAGGTCTCCGCCCTGTTCGCCGCTCCCGTCTAAAGAGTAGGTTTTAGCCAGTTCCTCAAAACTTGCCCCTTCTCTCAGAAGAAGATGAATTCTGTCTGCCTCAGCCTTATCCTTGAGCAGGATGTGGCGAGCCTGAACCGTTTCTTCTTGGATAAAATGCCCAGGGTTGCTGTCGTAAAAACCCCTTACGGCGGAGTCTGAGATGGAGATAGCCGCCCTCATTTTCGCGTAAATATTTTGGACAAGGGTTTCGACCTCCCATTTTGGGCGGAAAATTTGTGCAAGCCTCTCTTCTGAGGCATTGTCGAATTGAGAGATGTGCCTAGCGTACTCACTCTGACTCAATAAAATGTTTTCCGCCGTAGCGTGTGCTCTCACTCGAGACTCGAAGATTAACTCCCGAACAAGCGTGGTGTGTATCAAGTCGTTAACGTTAGACATATCTTCCGCAGCAAGGTTGTAACCTAGATCTCTCCATATATCGGAAAGAAGAGCATGCCGCCTCAGGTAGTGATCGCGATTCAAAGCCTCTCCTCCGACAGTTATAAGAGCCGCTTTATCTGCATATGTCCTTAGAACGGAATCAGATTGGCACCCCAAAAGAAGCAAAAAAGACAGAGAGAGAGTTAAAATAATCATCAATTTTCTTTTCAAAGGAAAAACCTACCTTTCTTAATCTACTGTGCTGGATTATGCAGGAACTTCTCAAGGCGAAGACTCCTGTAGAGGAATGCACTTATCCCCCAATGAACCGCAGCCCTAAAAAGGGAGACAGACAAAACCGCCCCAATTGCCCCCAAAACGACGCTTTCTCTTGAGATTGCGAGGGCCTCTCTAATAGACTGAACGCCAGGAACGTCAATGTCTGGGATGGCGAAGAAAACGGCAACCATTGCAGAGAGGAGAATGAGGGACGCCCAAAACGGGGTGTAGAAGGAACTGTAGAGAAAAACCCTCCTCCTGTCTTCCCCGAAAAGAGAGTATGCTCTTCTTACGGAAAACAAGCAGACTACAGCGAGAAGAGGGCGAAAAACCCAGAAGTCTGTCACAGGGAATACGGTAAGAGAAAGCAGAAGGGTTGCCAAGCCGAGATTTATTGCCAGACTGGTTCTAGGGTACTTAACGAGGAGAAAGACCATGGCTATTATGTAAGGGTCAAACAGGAGAGGGAAGGCAAGCGTGCGAAAAAATAGGTCTCCAATCAATTTGACGGCGGTAGAGAAGCAGATAACAACGGCAACCAGAGAAAGTTCCTTTGCATTCAATTAAGTTCTCACCTCTAACACATCCTATCACAGCCTTAACCGCAGGACAAATCAGAACAATTTTTAAGTTCAATCCTAGATTTGACAAATCGTGATTTGACGAAACCGTGCTATCTTCTGTAAGATACCAATGCTCAAGGAAGGGGGACTCTACGTGAAGAAAACAAGCGGCAACGATTACACCGCCAAATCAATCCAGGTGCTAGAGGGTCTAGAGGCTATAAGAAAGAGACCAGGCATGTACATAGGAGGCACGGGGTTAAAGTCCCTGCACCACATGATCTATGAGGTCGTAGACAATTCAATAGACGAGGCACTTATGGATGCCTGCAATAAGATAAGCGTAGAATTAGGGGCAGACGGAGCCGTGTGTGTGTCCGACAACGGTCGAGGGATCCCCGTCGAAGAACACCCCAGCCTTAAAAAGTCTGCACTTGAAATAATCTTCACGACACTGCACTCTGGAGGCAAATTCGGAGGAGACGATTCCTACAAAAGAGCGGGAGGGCTCCACGGAGTGGGACTCTCTGTCGTAAATGCCCTCTCTTGCTGGGTTGAAGTCACTGCAAACAAGAATTCAGGAGTATGGTTTCTGAGGTTTGAACGGGGAGTTCCCGTGGGAAAGGTTAAGAAGATAGGCAAGGGGAAAGAAACTGGCACGAAGATAAAATTCATGCCAGATCCAGCAGTTTTCGACTCCACAGAGTTCTGCTTTGACACCCTGGAAGAGCGTCTCAAAGAGATGGCTTTTCTAACGCCCGCAGTTTCGATTACCCTCGTGGACGAGAGGCAGACCCCCCACAGGAGGGCAATATACAACTTTCCTGGGGGCCTTAAGCAGTTCATGGCGAGTGTTAACTGTGCGAAGGAAACTCTCCACAAAGAGATTCTCCACGGCAAAGGGGAAAAGGACGGAGTCTCTATTGAATTCGCAGTGCAGTACACCGATGAATACTCTGAAAGCATATACAGTTTCGTCAACAACATAAAAACGCGGGACGGTGGAACTCACGAGCAGGGGTTCAAATCCGCTCTTTCTCGCTCCCTGAAGGGGCTCTCCAAAGACAGGGATAGCGATCTTTCAGTAGAGGACCTAAGGGAAGGGCTAACAGCCATCCTCAGCGTAAGAATGACAGACCCAAAATTTGAGGGGCAGACTAAGGGGAAACTCGAGAACAGCGAGGTGAAAGGCATTGTCGAAAGCGTCGTATACGAAAGACTTGTCTCGCTCCTTACTTCCAGCCCCTCAACCCTATCCGCCATTGTCAAAAAGGCAAGAGAAGCCGCAAGAGCCAGAGAGGCCGCCAAACGTTCCAGAGAAGTTCGTAAGAAAAACTCCATGGAGGTTCTAGGTCTTTCGTCTAAACTGGCCCAATGCTCGTCAAAAAACGCGGAAGAGTGTGAATTGTTTCTGGTTGAAGGCGACTCCGCTGGAGGCTCCGCGAAACAGGGGAGAAACCCGCAGTATCAAGCGATCCTCCCTCTAAAAGGGAAGATTCTCAACTGCGAGAAGTCAAGGGTCTCCAAGATACTGTCCAACGAGGAGATACGTTCCATCATCTTTAGCATTGGTGCTGGAATAGAGAAAACACTCAACCTCAAAGAAGCAAGATATAAGAAAATAATAATAATGACAGATGCTGATGTTGACGGAGAGCACATCCGAACACTCCTCCTCACGTTCTTCTACAGATTTATGAAGCCTTTAATTGAGTCTGGGAATCTCTACATAGCGAGACCCCCTCTGTACAGAATACAGGGCAAGACAGCCCACTACGCCTATAGCGAGAAAGAAAAAGATGCTCTTGCAAGAAGAATGGGCGGCAAGGTCGAGATAACCCGATACAAGGGGCTTGGGGAGATGGACGCAGAGCAATTGTGGAATACAACCATGAACCCTGAGACGAGGGTTCTCATCAGGGTTACTGAGGAAGACGCACTCCATAGCGATGTTGTTTTTTCTACGTTAATGGGATCCGCAACGGAGCCAAGAAAAGCATTCGTTGAGAAACACGCAAAGAAGGCTCGTTTACGTCCTTCAGCAGATGAATAATGCTTTCATGGTGAAGAGGGAAACAGGACTTTTCCTCTCTCGATAAAAAAGGATCAGAACATCAGAAAGAGAAGAAAGTGTGTAGAGAGAAACACACCATACGGTGGCACTTCAGACAAATCCCAAAAGTTTGTTTTTTGGGGAAATGAAGGCGCTCCCTTTTCGATAAGTTGAAGTCAACTGTCGAGAAAAAATGGAAGGGCGGATGTATCCTTGGTTGCACTAGGAAACAGAAGCAGTAATCTAGAGAAAAACACACACTTGCATCTGCTAAATGAAAAAATGGGGAATGCTGAAAAAAACGAACAAAGAAAGATGGTATGTGGTGCTGACAATTTTCTGCCTTTGCCATGAGGGCGTCGCTCCTCTCAACTGTAGCAGATAAACGCAGGCACAGATAATCAGCCGTCATTTGAGTGGATCCATATTTCTCAAAGAGACCTCAATCCTTACCAAGGATCCTATCTTAAGACCACGAGTATTTTTCCGAAGAGAGTATTTTGGCGATAAAGACGTTTCTTCGTTAACTTCCAAGGGCGGCAGCGCTCTGTATAAAGGCTTGCAACGCAAAAGGAGAAAGGTGGTGGATGTGCAGAAAAAAAAGTCTTCACTAATAATGAGTACGCGCAAAGCGATTGAGAGAGGCCTCGAACTATAGTCGAGGGCCTCCTTGATCGCTTTTTTGTTGCACGAAAAGACCTCAGATTGACCGCTTCATAGGAGGGTGGTAAAATTATCGCACTATGAAGACAAGGGGGGTTGCGTGTGCCCAAAGGAAAACAAAAGGATGAAGCGTCCGTAAGGGAAAGCGTTATTGAAGAAGATGTCGCGAAAATAATGAAGGAATCATACATCAATTACGCTATGAGCGTTATAGTCTCGAGAGCACTTCCAGACGTTCGAGACGGCCTCAAGCCTGTGCATAGAAAAATACTTTTCACGCTAAAAGAATTGGGGCTTTTTGCTGCGTCTAAACCGAAGAAATCAGTCCGAAGCGTGGGAGACTGCCTTGGCAAATACCATCCACATGGAGATACAGCCGTATACGACGCTATGGTCAGAATGGCTCAAAACTTCTCTCTTCGCTACCCATTGATAGATGGGCACGGCAATTTCGGCTCCCTAGATGGAGACCCTCCAGCGGCGATGCGCTATACGGAGAGCAGATTAACCCTCCTTGCAGAAGAGATGCTTCGAGACCTCGACAAGGACACAGTAGATTTTTGTCCAAATTTCGACGACACCATGGAAGAGCCAACGGTTCTCCCTTCTGGGTTTCCAAATCTTCTTGTAAACGGCTCGTCTGGCATAGCCGTCGGAATGGCCACAAGCATGCCTCCGCACAATCTGGGGGAGATAATAGACGGCCTCATCTTCCTAATTGGAAAGGAAGAAGCCAAAGACGAGGATATTTTAAAATTCGTCAAAGGACCAGACTTTCCCACAGGAGGCGTCATCATCGGCAGCGACGGCATTAGAGAAGCGTACCTGACTGGACGGGGAAAGGTGATAGTGAGAGGTAGGGTTGCTGTGGAGGGAAAGACCTCCAGCAAGAACACTCTCGTCATGACAGAGATACCATATGCCGTAAGCAAGCCTAGCCTTATTGAGAAAATAGCCCTTCTCTGTCGCGAGGGGGAGATGGATGAAATATCGGATATTAGGGATCTCAGCAACAAGGAAGGCATGAAGGTTCTTTTTGAACTGAAGAAAGGGACATGCCCCGACAGCACCCTGCAGAAACTGTACAAAAAAACGGATATGCAGGTAAACTTCACGATTACAAACTTGGTAATCGTGGATGGCTCCCCTCAGGTATTAAGCCTGAAACAGTTGATGCAAAAATATATTGAGTTTCAAAGAGAGGTCTATCAAAGAAGGACACGTTTTCTACTTAGCAGGTGCGAAAGAAAACTCCACCTTTTGTTAGGACTCGCCATTCTCTCTAAAAACATTGATAAGGCACTCGAAACAATAAAAAACTCCAGAACGGTGCAGGAGGCTAAAGCCGGACTTGAGAAAAACTTTCTTCTGAGCGAGGCTCAAGCGGCAGCCATTTTAGACCTCAAACTGCAAAAACTCGCTTCCGTGGAACTATCTCAAATATTGATGGAGCAGAAGGAAACGGAGAGGGAGTTTGACAGGCTGAAGGGCATTTTAGTTAACAAAAAGAAAATTGATGCGGAAATCGTGTCAAGGCTTAAAGAGGTCCGTTCTAAGTTTGGAGACCCAAGACGGACGGAGTTAACGTAGGTCTCTTGAGAGAGGAGGCGGCGAAAATCAACGGCAATCTTCTTTTGCCCCAAAAATGCGGTCTTATCACAGAAGACTTCGACATCACCCCAAGCAGAAGAAAACCCAGAAGGAACCGTGTGCTTTTTGCGGCCTCCGCAACTCTCTGTGCGGTCGCTCTTTTTGCGGCGTCCGCATGGCTCGTGCCACTGGCTCGCCTTCAGAAGGCTGACTACCTTTACGAGGGTGGATATTACTCCGAGGCTAGGGAGATATACCGAGACCTTCACGAAACCCTAGATATTCACCGCAGATTTCGCCTTGCCCTCTCATACCAGAGGGAGGGGAAGATCACCGATGCCCTTCGCGAGTACTCTGAACTCCTAGGGCTGGAGAAGGCTGTTGGCGATAAGCGTGCCAAAATTCTCGCGAATATGGGTAACCTGAAAGCAGACCTCGGAAGTGCTGAGGATGCTGTTCAGCACTACAGGGCGGCTCTAATGAACGCAGAGGACGAAAACCTCAGAAAATCTCTTGAGACACTCCTTCTTCGCGTTATAAGCGTCGCTCCCACAGAAGAGACTGTTTCCGAAGCGCTTGAGATAGTGGGCCGTCGCATCGAGAGCGGTGAAGCCACTGCTGAAAACTACTATCGCTTAGCCAGACTTGTGAGGTTTATGGGCGATGTTGAATATTCCATAAGGTTTCTCGAACAGGCTCTGGTCGTAGACCACTCCTTCACCGCCGCGTACAAGGTTCTGGGGGCAATCTATTTTGAACTAAAAGACCACAAGAGATCCATCTCTTTTTTTCAGAGGCTTCTCTCCTACGACCCAGGAAGTTATCTGGCTCACGAATGGATCGGGAAAAACTACGAACACATAGGGGACAGAAGAATGGCGGTAATATCCTATAGGCAGGCGATTGCTATTAACGGAAACTCTATTGGGAGCCGATTTGGGCTTGCGAGGATTTTTCTTTCTCAGAGAAACGCTGTTGCGGCGTCGGCAGAACTATACGCGATAATAAGCGGCTCTCCTGATGAGGTATACGCTGAAGAAGCACGCAAGATGCTGAGGAGAATCGCCCCGCAGGTTCACATTCCCCCCAAACTCCTAGAACAGCGAATGAGGGAGAGAGCGTCCGGGAACTGACGCCCCTATGCATCTGCTTTTATAACAAAGCCTCTCCTTGAGGGGCTTTGTTTTCTTTACAGAGAACACTTACCCTCTTTTTTTCCGTGGACCAGCGATAAGAAGGAGAACGATGCCTTTTAGAGAAAAAAACAGTTGTTAAGAGTTTCTAAATAACTAAAGAAAGAGGAAACAGCCGAAAAGCAAAGGACTCTTTTTTGAAGTGTTCTCTGCTGGGCTTAACTGTGGTAAACTATAAGAAGACAGAGGAGGAAGAACAGAATGACTCGAGATTATCTAGGTGAAATAAAGGGGCTTTTGGAAGAGAGCGACTTGCTGGAGTGCCAACGAGAAGAACTCCTCCATGCACTCTCAACTCAACCAGCAGAACTGTTGGCCAGAATCGCAGATAAAAATTTTGCCTACAGCGAACTGCACACGCACACATGGTTTTCTTTGCTCGATGGAGTCAGTTCCATCGACGACCTTCTCGCTCGTGCGGCGGAACTGAACTACAGAGGTCTAGCAATCGCAGATCACAGGGTGACCTACGGCTGGTACAAACTTCGTCAAGCGGAAAAGAAAGGCATAAAGCCAGTGTATGGGTGCGAGATTGAGGTCTTACGCGAAGACAAAGTTCACCACCTAGTTCTTTTGGCGAAAAACACCACTGGATACCGCAACATCTTAAAAATAACCTCGTTAGGTCATCTAAAACCTGCAAAGGGAGGAAAACCCTCTGTAACAAAAGAAGTTGTCGAGGCTCACAGCGAAGGAATCATTGCCCTCTCTGCTTGCATCGGCGGCATTTTGGGAAGTCTTGTCCTCGAGAAAAAGGACGAGGCCACCGTCGAGAAAGAGATTCTGTACTGGGCGAAAGTGTTCCCAGGGTCCTTTTATCTTGAGATTCAGGACTACTCTTCAGACAGTGGTGATTTGGAACCTTTTCAGGCGAAGTTCATCGAAGAGCAGAATGCCGTAAATAAGGTTCTAGTAAAACTATCCAAGAAACTCGGCATCCCGCTGGTAGCAACAAACGACGTCCACTACGCACTGAAAGGTCAACACGTCGTTCAGGACATCCTCATCTGCATCAACAGAAAAACGCAGGTGAGCGACCCCAAGAGGTTCCGCTTCTCAAGCAACCTCCACTACCTCAAATCTAAGTGGGAGATGCTGTGGCGATTTAGGGAAAATCCGCTCGCGGTCATAAACACTGAAAAGATAGTGGAAGAGTGTAATGTTTCTTACCAACAGAAGTACCTCCTGCCCTCGTATCCAGATCTTCCTGAAGGAGTCACAGAAGAGGAATTCTTCAGAAAGAGGACCTTTGAGGGGCTCAGAAGGTTTTACGCTAAGCCTCAAAATCACCTCCCCCTTCTTGCCAAGTTTGGATGCTCCAAAAAAGAACTGTGGAAAATAATTGAGGAGAGAGCGGAAGAAGAGATCAAGGTTTTTCTCGGAATGGGTTTCCACGGGTACATCCTTATCGTTGCCTGGTGCGTTGAAGTGGCTCGGGAAATGGGGGTTCTCGTTGGACACGCTCGTGGCTCGGCTGCTGGGAGTATTACGGCTCTCGGTAACGACATCACAGATATTTGCCCCTTGAGATACGACCTCATGTTTGAGCGCTTTCTCAATCCAGACCGCATAGAGATGCCCGACATCGACATTGATTTTCAGTACGAAAAGAGGGAAGACGTCTTAAGGGCTGTTTGCGAAAGACTTGGAGAAAGCAGAATGTCTCAAGTAATAACATTTGGAAGAATGATGGCGAGATATGCCGTTCGAGATGTTGGACGCGTTCTTGGCATAGACCTTTCATACGTGGATAAAATCGCCAAACACATTCCTGCAAAACTGACGCTTAAAGAGGCCCTTGCGACGGAGCCTGCACTGAAAGAACTTTATGAAAGCGACTCAAGGACAAAGGAACTCCTTGACTATGCGGCTCTCATCGAGGGGAAACCTCGTAACACATCGATTCATGCGAGTGCTGCAGTTATTTCCAGCGAGCCGCTTACCAACCATGTTGCCCTCCAGAAAGGAAACACCGATTTTCTACCTGTAGCACAAGCGGAAATGGGAGATATCGACGGGTTAAGGCTTGTAAAACAAGACTTCCTAGGTCTTAGAAATCTCTCCATCGTTTCTCTTGCCGTCGAACTCATAGGCAAGAGACAAGGGATATCTCTAGACCCCACCGATCTCCCAAAGGACGATCCTAAGGCCATTAAACTTCTGGCCGCTGGAGATACGATCGGCGTGTTCCAGGGAGAGTCTCGTGGAATGAGAGAACTCTTTAAAGAAGTCGCCATAGAGAGCCTGGAGGATCTTGTTGACTGCATTGCTCTGTACAGACCTGGCGTGCTTATGGCAGGAATGCACAAGCAATATATCTACAACAAAAGGTTTCCAGACAAGATAGCATACGAAGACGTTTCTTTAAAGAAGTTCCTCGCCCCAACGCGTGGTATCCTTATCTACCAGGAACAGTCAATGCAAATTGCCCATCACCTGGCTGGATTCACAAAAGCAGAGGCGGACACCCTTCGTAAAGCCATCAGCAAGAAGGTCCCTAAGATAATGGAAGTTCTCACTCCCAAATTCCTAACTGGCATGCAGAAAGTCGGAGGGGTGAGTGCTGACAGGGTTAAAAAGGTTTGGGATCTCATTGACCTGATGTCTAAATACTCCTTCAACAAAGCCCACAGTGTTGGCTACGCCTATACGGCGATGGACAACGCCTATCTGAAAGCGAATTTCCCACTTGAGTACATGACCGCAGCAATCGTCAAGGCGGCGGAATCTAAGAACCCAAAACTTGCTTCCTACATCGAAGAGGCTAAGAGGATGGGAATAGAGGTTCTCGCCCCTGATATAAATCTCTCTGGAGTCTCTTTTGAGGTCGTTGACCGAAAACTGGTTTTCGGACTTCAATCCATAAGAGACGTAGGGAAATCTGGCGATGCGATTATCGAAGAACGGGAGAGGGGCGGTCCGTTTCGGGACGTGACTGATTTTCGCGTAAGATGCCCTAAGGTTAATCGGAAAGTTGTCCACTCCCTAATCTATGCAGGCTGTTTTGACCGCCTAGGGATAAACCGGAACACTCTCCTCCATAACTTCGAGGCAATCATGCTGATTCAAAACGAGGGGGCTCCGAAGAAAGGTAGCAGAAAATCAGCGATAAAGCCCTTGGGCTATGAACCCCTGCAACTGTTTACATTGCCTGAAGACCCCGTGGAAACTCCTCAGCCGTTCATCGAAGTCCTACCCCCAACTCGCGGCGAGATTGCAAAAATCGAAGACTTTATGTTAGGAATCTACATCTCCTATCATCCGCTGGACGAGATTAAGGATGCTTTCGAGAAAAACATCACCGCTAGGGGCGAGGATCTTCAAAATCTTGAGGAAGGCCGCGTTGTTATTATGGGAGGAGTCATCAAAGAGAAAAAAGAGTTCCTCACCAAAAAGAACAAGACGAAGATGGCAAGAATGACCATCGACGACGGTTCCGGTGAACTCTTCGACGTGATAATCTTTCCAAAAACCTACGCGCAGATAAAGCCTTTTGAAGAGAAGGAAATTGTCCTGATTAAGGGGCGAACTCTCTACAACGAGAAAACCTCAAGTAAGGGTGAAGCAGAAGAAGACGGCTTCTCGGAAGAGAAGGAGTACGACGTCCAGATAAACGCGGAAGAGATGGTCGAATTTAAAAAGGAGAATTTCCGCTTTCTTGAGGAAGTACAATCCTCATCCTATGGAGAGACCCCGCACACGACATCTCTATTCTCTTTGGATGATGGAGAGCACTTCTCTTTCAGCGAAGAAAGCACCCCAGACGAAGGAACATCTCCTATTTCACAAGAGGAGGATATTCCCTCTCAGGCAGGTAGTATGGACCTGCTCTCCTACCTCGAAAGCCTGGGTAGTCCCACAGTAGTAGTCTTGTGAGAAAGGGGGGGCACAGCCCCCCTCTTCTTTTGAAGGATATGCCCTTTAAGAGCCGAAGTAATTTAAAACAAAGCCTTACATGGCTCAAACTTAAGACAGAGAGGAGGCAACCATTTGGTCAGCGAAAGTAGAGTCGTCAAAACTCAAAACGAAGAGGCAGGTAAAACTCTCAACAGGTTGATAGAAAAAATCTTTCTACCAGGGGGCTTACTGTCCAACCACTTCCCGACGTACAAGTTTAGAGAAGACCAAATGCAAATGTCTCAGGTGATCGCAAAGGCTATTTTGAGCAACAAGGCAGGGATAATCGAAGCAGGGACAGGTACTGGCAAAAGTTTTGCAGAATGTTTCCCCGTTGTTCTTCACTGCATCCTACAAGGGAAACGGGCTGTTATCTGCACCCATACGATTGCTCTTCAACAGCAATTGTACCTAAAGGATATCCCTCTTGTTCAAAAAGTTCTTCAAGACCTTGGAATGAACTTCAAAGCCGTTCAAATCAAGGGGAAAAGCAACTACGTTTGCTTAAGAAGGTTGTCTGGGATAATCAAAAACCCTCCCGCTCAAGACAAAGATGAACTTAATCTGCTTCTTAGACATGTCACTACCCCCGAGGGAAAAATAATTGTCGGAGACAAAGAGAAACTCCCTTACAAACCCGCTATAAACTTCTGGGGTAAAATTTGCGGCGACCAAGAAGAATCTTGTGAAGGATGCCCTCATAGAGAAGGTGCCTGCTTTTACAATCACCTTCGTAAAAGTGCAAAAAGTGCTGATGTCATAATTACAAATCACTACGTGGTAATGGCAAACCTTCTTGCTCGAGAAAAGGCTGGTTTCACGCCAGACTCAGGTCTCCTTCCAGACTACGACATTCTTGTAATAGACGAAGCCCACCACATCGAGGATGTTGCCTCTGAATTTATGGGGCGCTCTATTTCTGCAAGACAAGTAACACAGGTCCTTTTCCGCATAAGGGATCTCTTTGGAAGGAACGGTGCCCTGAACTCCTACAACCAGGATATAAAAATGCAGATCTTCGATTGTTGTGACAGAGTTGAAAACGAAATCAGGCTCATCTTCCAGAACGTCTCCCATGAACTGGACCAAAGAAAAAAAGAAGCCATTTTCTGGGAGAAAGGGGTTCCAGGGGAATACTCTTCACTACTGAAGTTAGAGGCTCTTCTCTTGTCTGTTCAGATCAGAGTTGCGAAAGACGAACTGAAAAGGCCCCTCAACGTTATCTTGAGTAAATTGACAAAATTGAGGGACGAACTGAACTTTTTCTCTGAAGAGGAAAGTAACGACGAGTTCGCTTACTGGGTCAGCAGAGACAAAGAACTCCGCATAAAGGCTACCCCTATAAGCCTAGGTAAGATCTTCCGAAAAAGCATTTTTGAGAAGACGCCAACAATACTCACATCAGCGACCATACAGTTCAATAAGGGTCTCTCCTTCTTCGCGAAGCGCATCGGGAAACTCGAAGAACACGAATATGAGTCGGCTTTTCTTCTAAGTCCTTTTAACTACAAGGACAAGGTTTGTCTCTATATCCCGAGCAACGCACAGGATCCATCGTGGAACACCTATGATGAGTATTGCCAAGAAGAAATGCTTGAACTCGTAAGGGCAAGCAAAGGAAGAGCATTTTTGCTCTTCACGGCAACTAGAACTCTCGAGGAATATTACGCCATACTCGCACCTAAAATCGAGGCTCTAGGCTATCTTCCCCTGAAACAAGGTCAATTGGAAAGAACGCAACTGGTAGAGAAGTTCAAAGAGCATAAAAATGCAGTGCTTTTCGGTGCAGATTCTTTCTGGGAGGGGATAGATGTTCCAGGACGAGAACTCTCTCTTGTAGTCATCCAGAAACTCCCCTTCAGCGTTCCTTCTCCAGTGACAGAAGCGAGAAGAGTGGAGATAAAGAAGAGTGGTGGGGATGACTTTCTTGAAGGGCTTGTTTTCTCCGCTGTAACCAAATTCAAACAAGGGTTTGGCCGCCTGATAAGGCATGAGAAGGACAAGGGGGTCTTCTGTGTCCTCGATGGACGCATATTATCCCAAAAAGAGAAGTACGGAAAGTTCTTCCTCAAGTCTCTTCCTGAAACGCAACGGACTGTTTTTCGGGAAGATTTGGCTCCGTTTTTCGATTAAAACAAGTTTGAGGAAGGGGAAACCCTTCCTCAAACGCGTCTCTGTGTGGTATAATATAAGAGAGAAGATAGGGGAGATGGTCGTGAATAATGCTGCGTTTAACAACTGCATAGAAATAATGAAACGGTTCTTTAAGGAAATAAACTTAAAGTTCCCAGAGTACGAAGAGCGCCTCTCTCAAAAGAAGATGATACTGTCTATACTCAGGGGGTATTTGACGGGGAAACATATTGTCATAGAGGCGCCAACGGGAACAGGCAAGTCGATGGCTTATATTCTTCCTTTTCTTGCCTTGAGGGAATGTTTCCCGAGTGAAAACAGGAAACTGGTTATATCCACGAAAACAATCTCCCTGCAAGAACAACTGATAGAGAAAGACATACCGAGTCTTCAATCTCTTTCTTTCACAACCCCTTTTTCTTGTGCCTTGGCTAAGGGGAGGGGAAACTACCTCTGTCTTAAAAAAATAGAGGGGATAATGAAAGAGGATGCTGCTGTCTTCGAGAGCCTTGAGGATGTCTCCGAGTTTGGGCGGGTTCACCCACGTTTCTCCACATCGCCCTTTCTTGAAAGCGGAGACCGAAGCGACCTTCCCATTGTAGTCTCTGACCGCGTCTGGGAAAAAGTCTCCTGCGAATCAAGTACATGTCTGAAGAAGGCCTGCCGCTTCGCACCCTCTTGCCGCTTCTTTCTGGCAAAAGAAAAGCAGAAAAAGGCGGATATCCTCGTTATAAACCATTCACTTTTTTTCGCAGACCTCAAGGTGAAGATGGAAACAGGATTTGCAAGAGAGGATCTGGTTTTGCCCGAATTCGATTACCTCGTTTTTGATGAAGCCCATCACCTTGAAGATGTCGCGACAGATTTCCTAGGAACATCTGTATCGAGATACCTCGTCAGAAGATATCTCTCCGACGTCAGGAGGGAAATAACGAGGGCAGGCATTTCCGCACACTACAAGAAAGAGGCAAAATTGCAGACCCTCCTTCTTGAAAATCTCTCGCATGCGGAAAATTCTACCAACGCCCTCTTTGCACAGGTCGCAAACAAAACCGCCCTCAAAAGCCCTCTCCGCCTTCTGGAGTCAGATAAAAACCTTTTTGCCGAGCATCATGAACTCTTACAGGAACAGATTTACTCAATAGAAAGGAGCCTCCAAAAGTCTTTATCTCTTTTCGACTACAGCAACGAAGAGAAGGCTTCATGCAAAAACCTGGTCTCTCGGACAAAGAGGATTCAAGCCAACTTGACTTTCGTTTTCTCACAGCCCGAGAAGGATTGGGTCTACTGGGCTGAGTGCACCAAGAGAGAAAAAGGCGGGGAGTCCATCTCCATGCACGCCTGCCCAACGGATGTGTCAGGGCTTCTCAGGGAGAATCTTTTTCGCAGGCTTACTGGGATTGTTCTCACCTCTGCAACTCTCGGAACCTTCGACCTCTCTCACGTGACAAAGAGGCTTGGCGTGGACGATTGCCTTCCAGTGATGCTGGAGTCTCCGTTTGATTACAAGAGGCAGGCACGTATATATATCCCAGAAAACGCAAAAAGCCCCCAGGATCAGAACTACGACAGTTATCTTTGCGAAAACATCGAAGAGATCGTCCGCGAAACAAAAGGGAGAGCCCTTGTTCTGTTCACCTCATACGCCGTCTTGAACAGTGTGGCGGCTAAAATATCCCCGAGAATATCTTCTATGGGCTACACGCCCCTAAAACAGGGCGATCTGCCGAGAACCCCCCTTGTAAACGCTTTTCGTTCAGACACCCATTCCGTTCTTTTCGCCACATCGTCTTACTGGGAAGGGATAGATGTTTCAGGGGAATCGCTCTCTTGCGTCATAATAACGAGGCTTCCCTTCGAGGTCCCAGACAGGCCCGTTGTAGAGGCTAGGATGGAGAGCCTTGAAAGAGCGGGGGGAGAGCCCTTTAGAGACTACCAAATTCCTGTGGCGATAATGAGACTGAAGCAAGGTTTCGGTAGGCTTATCCGAACAAGTTCAGATATGGGAGTTGTCTCTATCCTTGACAACAGAATCTTATCCAAAGGATACGGCAGGGACTTCATTCAGAGTCTTCCCAAGGTTCCGATTGCTAGAAGCCTTAAAGCCGCCGCGTCCATCCTCTCGTAAAAATACCTCCCCCGAGAATTTGCTCGGAGGGGGTCTTTTTTGAAGGGGAAACGCTTTTTTAGGAGAAGATTAGAAAGAAACACGCCCTTTCACACAACCTCTTCAGACAGAATCTGGTGGGGGGGGTGAGAAGGGGAGCCTCTTGATGGAATTCAAGAAAGGCTTGTTGTAAAGAAAGGAGGCCTCGCTTGGCGAAGGATTCCCACACAAGGAGTCTTCCGCCCGCATTCCAAGCGGAGGAGATTTGATATGATGAAAAAGAAGAAACAAAGGGGTCAAGCGATTATTGAATATGTGATCCTCCTAGCCATCGCGGTTTTAGCAGCAACCGCTTACTTCAGCATGGATGAAACTATCCGCTGGAGGATCGGTGTTATCGCGGCGGACCTTGTTGATGGATCTCCGCCAGGTATAGCGCTTCCAGACCCAGAAGACACTCCGAGGCCGTCAGAGCGACTTTCTCCCCCTGTTGCGGACTTCATGGTCCCGACCCCAAACTGGAAGGGAAGGGACATCCGCTTGGTGGACAGGAGTTTTGACATAGACGGGGTTGTCTCCCACTACATCTGGAATATAAACGGACAGGAAAGACGCCAGACAAGAGCCGAGGTCGAAGCCGCCAACGGCATTGTTATCAACTTTCGCCACAGTGGAACGTACCCCGTTTCCCTTATTGTTATAGATAATGACGGACTCGTAAGCAACATGGTCACGCGAAACGTCGTGGTTGAAAACAGGCACCCTACAGTATCTATGTCTGTTAGAAGTCACAGAGGAGTGACGGGAAGTGCTGTCGACGCATGGCAGTTCTGCAGTGCGACCTTCTTCACACAGTACGGAGACGAAGATCTTCCTCATGATGTGCTGACGCTCCATTCAACCTTTAGTGATCACCGAGGTCTGGAAACGCACAGTTCCACCGTGCCCAATGAGTTCACTCGCCTATTTATGAATCAGGGGCTAAACAGGTATACCGTGAGGGTAACAGACGAAGACGGAGCCTTCGCGTCAAGGCAGGTCTCTGTAAATGTCGTGCGAAACCCCAACGTCGCTCCAGGACACCTAAACCCCCTGTCGATTCCAGAGTCCGTGCGCTGCGGAGACCCCGCCCCTCCCCCACCGGCAGTGAGATGTCAGTTGAGCCTGACTGTGACTGGACATATCTCTTCAAACCCGTCCACGAGGACGTACACATTCGCGGCTGGCTCCAGGGGCACCGTAACTGCAAACGTTACCTGGGGTACCCACCCAGCACATAGCCAGCCCCTGCACTGGACCACAACGGAACGCCCTAACGCAAACATATGGACAAGTGACACGCAGATTGAAGCCCCTCAAGCGGGGGTTTGGCAGGTGGGCGGAGACGATATTGTCGTGAGAGCCACGGCAAGAGACGCCAGTGCTGTGAGCAGCACCCCAGACACCTCGCTGATAGGTATGTGCACCCCCGCCGTTGAAGTGAGACTCGTTTCGGAGCCCCCAGCGGCCACCCTCCAGCAACCCCCAGCAGCCGCCCTCTCCGTAAGTTTTAGGCAGTTCACAGCAAGCCCACCCCGTACAGACCCCGTGACAATAGACGTCGGGGCTGGAGTGAGCAATCCCAACTTCAACTGTGCGGTGGGAAGGTGCACACTCACTATAAACCCCACGTTTAGCACCGCCGCCACTGGAAGAACGATAAGAGGAATGAGATTTAACATCCCCGATGGGGTGAACGCGGATGGGTCCCAAAGGTTTAGATGGGTTCCAAGCAATCGAACCGAGTTCCCTTCAGCGTTTGAAGTTGAAGAGCAGGGGGGCGTGAGGTCTTTGTGGCTGCCCTTTGGCAGCACCTCCCCAGACACCGCAGGCGGAAGAGTCTTTATACGCGGTGAAGGGTCTGGAAGAAACAGAGATACGTGGATTTATGAACTTCAGGTGATAGACGATTTAGGCACCCGCTCAAATAACACTGCTCGGATAACGGTCGTCCTGGCACAAACAATCAGCCCTCCAACGGCGGTATGCACCCTTGAGACGAGCCCTTTGATTGTCCAGCCCTTGACGGCGTTTAACACCAGGATAAGTGCCCTGGGAAGTACGGATCCGCAAGGTTTTAACCTTTACGCAGAATGGTCCATCGACAGCGGGGCTACGTGGGTGGCTGGAGGACCTATAACTTCAAACCCGCCCGTCGTAATCCACCCCGCAAGTGCCGCTGGACAGGTGATGACCAACATACGCCTTAGGGTCGTTGCGAATGGCAGGGAAAGTCCTATGGTCACCTGCCCTGTGACCGTAGGGACGCCGCCTCCTCCGCCTCCTCCGCCTACTCCGCAAAGGGGAATGCTTACGCTGAACTGGATGTCCATAACGAACAGAGTCGCTCTGGCAAACGTTCCCATCACGGTGGAGAATACCACTCGGAACATGAGCGACGTGCCTATTGACAGTTCAAATCGCTTTGCAAACGGCGTTTTTTGGGGGTGGGTAACAACCGCTCACGCGCGAGACCAATTCTCCTACCGGAGTGTCCTGGGAAGCCGCACCGCCGCAAGAACAACCCTCAGAACCACCATGGGGGGAACAACCCTTGTCACAGGAGAGTCGGGGGTTCCTTCAGGGGCTGTAGGAGCGACTGGGGCAATCGACGTCTGGCTCCACGTGACCGATATCGAGGGGAGTCCTACCTGCGACGCGGCCTCTCACAGCAACCAGGTCTTTTGCCCTGTGGGGAATCCCAACTGTAGCCCTGCAGCCCCCACAACAAGCCCGAATTTCGCTGATCCGCGGCTCTTCTGCAGGAAATCAACGACGTATTGGAGGATGAGCCCGTTTTCATACGAAGTGAATGTTCCAGGTCTCCCAAGGCAGCGTTGTGAACAGAACAGGATCAGACACGACTTTACGGATCCAGTCCACTATCGGGACCGGTGGCCGCTCGCATGGACAGAGAGGTGGAACAACATCTACATCAGCGAACTGATAACGAACATGATCCTCCTTCGGAACTGTGTGCCATTCTAAGACGAAAAAAAAGGGCCTCTAGGGACCCTTTTTTTTCGTCCTTGGTCTTAGAGACTTGCCTACCGCTTTCTAAAGAAACTTTCGATAGATTGAAGGGCAAGCAGGCCATGACTGCTTCTCAGAGAAAGACTGGCCATGTGATTTGGGTGAGCGAAGAGGAAGGGGAGATACCCTTCAACAATCTGCCGCGGAAGAATCGTCGACGGCAAGGTCCTGGCCTGAAGCAAAGTGACAACCTCGTCGAAAGAAGTGAAGTGCTGGAAAGACTCTCGTGTATAAGTGTCGAGAGACTCCACTTTGAAAGCCCCAAGAACCATGGGCTCGTCCGTTGTGTTCGCGATGCGCACGGCAACGAGTCCCACGTTCCCTCCTGGAGGTCTCTTAAAGTTGCCAAGGGCCTCGTTATCAAGCAAGATGGTGTACATTGCCTGGGCCTTGAACAGGCCATTTCCCGCGATAGAGTAAGATTGTCTTGGGAGAACGATGCGCATTTCCTCCCCGCCTATTTTTGCAGAGCCCACTTCTGAAGGAACTGTGTCGGCAATCTTTTCCCTGTCTCTGAAAGCGTCGAAAAATAAGGTGAGACTTTCCGTGCCAATGTCCACTATAATGGCCCCCGCCCTAGGATTTCTAGCCAGAACAGCAAACCCCTTCATCTCTCCGCTTCTCAAGACAAACTCCCCACCCTCAATAGAACTCAAGGCGTTTTGACCTTCGACCATGTAAAACCGAAAAGTATCATTGTTTACAAAGATGGGGTCCGTTCCAACGTTCCCCAGTTGGAACTCAATCCTCCATCCCGTTACAGGGTCGTGACGGATATCTCCCACCTGAATCCTGAAGGTGTTGAAAAACCGAGGACCAAGAAAAGACACTGTGGCCCCTCTCGAATGAGACCAGTTAGGGTCAATTGGAGTCTGCGGCTCCATCGTCAGCGGAGGAAGATCCCTCACGACGACAAGTTCTGGCAAAACCCCAGGCGTTACGGGAACCCCAGGCGTCACGGGAACCCCAGGCGTCACGGGAACCCCAGGCGTTACGGGAACCCCAGGCGTCACGGGAACCCCAGGCGTCACGGGAACCCCAGGCGTTACGGGAACCCCAGGCGTTACTGGAACACCAGGCGTTACTGGAACCCCAGGCGTTACTGGAACACCAGGCGTTACGGGTGGCTCTGGTGGTAGTGCGGTTCCTGGTCCCTCCCTCCAAGTAGAGAGATACCAGATTCCAACTAAGATGAGAGCCAGGCAGAGAAGACTGACAAGAATCCCCCGACGATGCGAGGTTGACAGTTGGGGAAACTTTGATGTGCTCATTGTAAATTCCTCCTTAATTTTTGTTTTCGCACCCTATCTTCGTA
>Ga0209103_1000043_pt1 | contig 34169 bp, 28 predicted proteins | sample 4C3metaG_FD_184152 | JGI IMG/M metagenome (GOLD analysis project Ga0209103, IMG submission 184152) | Freshwater bacterial and archeal communities from Indian Creek, Illinois, USA - 4C3 metaG (SPAdes) (version 2) | ecosystem: Environmental > Aquatic > Freshwater > Unclassified | place: USA...
GCAATCTCTGCCGTTGTACAGGTTACACTAAAATTATCAAAGCAATTCAGTCTGCTGCTTGGCGTGCTCGAACTTGAGCAAAGGAGAGATGTGGCATGACTTTCAACTGGGTTGGCAAGCCTATTCCACGACAAGATGCACTGACTAAAGTCACGGGAGAAGTCCGGTATATGTCGGACCTAACCATGCCTGGTATGTTGTGGGGGCGCATTCTGCGCAGCCCTCATCCCCATGCCCTTATCAAGAGTATCGACATTAGCAAGGCTAAAGCGATGCCTGGCGTCGTTGTGGTGCTCACTCATGCCGACATTGTGGGACTAAATGCCTATGGCATAGTTATTCAGGATCAACCGGTGCTCTGTAGCCATAAAGTGCGTTTTGCGGGCGATTCGGTCGCCGTGTTGGCAGCAGAAACGAAAGAAATAGCGGACATCGCTGTGCAGCTCATCGAAGTTACCTACGAACTCTTGCCCGGGGTTTTTGATATGCACCAAGCGCTTTTGCCGGCATCGCCTCTCGTCCATGAAAAAGGAAATATACTGCGGCATACGGCAGTAACGCATGGCGATATCTCAGCCGGATTTGCCGCAGCCGATGTCATTGTGGAACGCGACTATCTTACCTCGCGCCCAATGTCGGCCTACCTAGAAACTGAAGGCGGTGTGGCGGTCGTTGATGAGGTGGGGTTTTTAACCGTCTACTGTGGCTCACAATACCCCGACCGCGACGCCACACAGATCGCGCGTGCCCTAGGCATACCTAAAGAGAAAATACGCGTGGTAGGTAATCCCGTGGGGGGCGCCTTTGGCGGCAAAGACGAAATCACCATCCAAATACATTTAGCTCTCTTGGCACTTGCGAGCGGTCGTCCCGTAAAATTGGTTCTCTCGCGTGAAGAATCCGTCCTAACCTGCTGGAAAAAGCACCCGATGCATATTCGCATGAAAACAGGCGCTAGTAAAGAGGGCGATTTGACCGCCCATGAAGTCTCTATCTGGGCGGATACAGGTGCTTATGCCTCGCTCGGCGGCACAATCTTGCACAGCGCCATGGAGCATTGCAGTGGACCTTACCGCGTGCCGCACACCAAGATTGAGGGCTACAGCATCTATACCAACAACTCCATCAGTGGTGCCATGCGTGGTTTTGGTGCCAACCAAGTAACCTTTGCTATGGAAACGCAAATGGAGATTTTGGCCGAAAGCCTAGGTCTCGACCGGCTGTCATTTCGGGTGCAGAACGGGTTAAAAGACCGCGATCTCGGTCCTCTCGGCAATGAACTCGTCACGGCAATGGGCCCGGTGCAGACTTTACAAGCTGCAGGCGCTACAGAGCTTTGGCAGCACCGTGCCGAGTATAAAGCCCGCCCGTCTCGTCCCTGGAAAAAAAGGGGAGTGGGCGTAGCCGCTGCCATTAAGGGTTGTGGCCTTGGCTTTAGAATGCCAGACTTCGGCGCAGCCAGCGTTGAGCTCCTGCCCACTGGTATTTTCCGCGTGCGTGTCGGTTGCCCTGAGATTGGGCAAGGGAATAGCATCGCCTATGCGCAAATAGCTGCCGAAATTTTGTGTTGCCACGTCGACCAAATTGAAGTCATCACCGGAGACACGGGTGACACTCCCGAGTCGGGGACATCTACGGCCTCACGCTCCATCTATGCGGCGGGGAATGCCGTTTTGTGTGCCGCACAGAAAATGCGCTCCTCGCTTGCCGCCGTTTTTGCGAGCCAAGAGGGTGAGGAGGTCGCCATAGAGATCAAGGAAAACCGTATTGTCGGCCAAGGCAGAGACTTTTCTTTTGCGCAGATTGCCTCACTGCTTATTTCCTGCGGTATCGGCTGTTTGCAAACTGGCCGTTTCGATGCGCCAAAAGCTGCCGCGGAAATCAAAGGTGCGTACGGGCTCCCTCACCTCGTCTTTGGCACCAATGCCCATGTTGTCTTGGTGGAAGTGGACACTCTTTCGGGGCAGGTCGAAGTACTGCAGGCCGTTTCGGTTTCGGATGCGGGGCGTGTGATAAATCTGCAAGGGCTAGAGGGCCAGTCGGAAGGCGGCACGGTGATGGGCATGGGCTACGCTTTGCTAGAGGACATTATTATGGAGCAAGGCATAGTGCAGAACGCCAACTTTAACAGCTACATCTTACCTACCGCCGTCGATTGCCCACCCATCGAGACAATAACGGTAGAAGTGCTTGAAGAAACAGGTCCTTTCGGCGCGAAAGGCGTGGGTGAAGTGGTCTGTATCTCGATCACGCCAGCCATCACCAATGCTATTTACGACGCCGTGGGAGTGCGGATTACTGAGATACCGGCCACACTCGAGCGAGTTCTCGCCGGGTTGTCTGGCGCGACAACAATTTCTGCGAGCTAAAAAACAGCAAAAATACCGAATGAAGGTGGGTTTGCCATGCGTGAAGTGGGTTTTGTTGCGGCGAACACTATCGGAGAAGCATTGAAGCTTTTGGCAGACCTTCAGCCGGCTAGACTTCTGGCAGGCGGTACAGACCTCGTCGTGCAAATGCGCGAAGGGCACAGGGAGACTAGCACTTTGGTCGATCTCTCTAGAGTTAGCGCTTTGCGTGGCATCGAGCTGCAAGATGGAGTATTGCGTATCGGTAGCATGACTACCTTTGCGCAGCTGATGCGCGACCCGCGGGTGGCAGGTCAGGCCAGTGCATTGGCCATCGCTTCTTCCCAAGTCGGCTCAGTGCAGATTCGCAATCAAGGCACGCTTGGCGGCAATTTAGCCAATGCCTCACCTGCTGGCGATAGTATGCCGCCCTTGTTTGTCTTGGAAGCCAATGTGAGTATCGCTAGCGTGCGGGGCACAAGACAGATAAAAATTGCTGACCTGGTGCAGGGCGTAGGTAAAAATACCTTGGCTCCTGACGAATTGATAACGGAAATCAGCTTTCTGCTGCCTAATGCTGGTAGTAGAAGTGCGTTTGTCAAACTAGGCAGACGAAAGGCCATGGCGATAGCGCGTATCAGCATGGCCGGCTTAGTGCAGATCAACGACGAGGGCCTGATCGAGCAGGCGCGGCTAGCGCTAGGCGCAGTAGGCGCAACCGTCTTTCGGGCAACGCAAGCAGAAGAAGTCTTGCGCAACAGGCCTCTCAGCAGCAAGGTTGTAAATGATTGCTCTAAAGCGCTAACCGAAATCGTGGCACAAAAACTTGGTAGTCGTGCCTCGGCCGTGTACAAGCGTGAAGCCATACGCGGTGTAGCCGCGGAGCTTTTCTTTCAACTGTATCCACAGATTATGTCCTAGTGACCTGTTAAAGGCGCAGGCAAGCCCAGATGGCACAAAGGCGGCGTAAAGCCAAAAGGAGGCGGGTATGTCGGTCGATAATCTAGCGCAAGTTACCGGTCAGGTCGCTCCTGTGTGCACCGAAAAAGTATTTAAAAATGTACAACTGATTAACGTCTTCACAGGCGAAATTTTGCCTACCGATCTCGCTGTCCATGGCGGCAAGGTCGTCGGTTGGGGAAACTACCAGGGGCGTGAGGAGATAGATTTGGCGGGTAAATATGTTTGTCCTGGTTTTATAGATGGGCATGTGCACCTAGAGAGCTCTCTCGTCGTACCGGCAGAATTTGCCCGCGCTGTGGTGCCACTTGGCACCACTACTGTCATCGCCGATCCGCACGAGATCGCCAATGTCTGTGGCCTGGATGGGATTAGCTATTTAATGGAGGCCACGGCACTTCTGCCATTAGATGTTTTCTTTATGCTGCCGTCAGCCGTTCCCTCCACCGCGCTTGAAACAGGAGGGGCTGTGCTTACGGCGAGTGACCTCCGTGTCTATTGCTCTCACCCGCGCGTACTTGGGCTAGGCGAAGTCATGGATTATAATGCGGTACTGGCAGAGCGACCAGATATTATGGACAAGCTGAATCTCTTTCGGGGCATGGTCACCGATGGGCACGCCCCTAAATTAACAGGAACCTCACTGCATCGCTACATCGCCGCCGGCATCGGTTCTGATCACGAATGTACAGCAGAAGGCGAAGCTTGGGAAAAGTTGCGCCTAGGTATGCACATCATGTTGCGTGAGAGCTCAGCCTGCCAAAATCTGCTGGCCTTGCTACCGGCAGTAACTCCAATCACCAGCCGCCGTTGCATGTTTGTGACCGACGATCGGCATCCCAGCGATTTGCGAGATGAGGGGCATATCAACTACTTGGTGCGCCGGGCGGTTGCGGCAGGCGTAGAGGCAATTGTGGCGATTCAGATGGCGACGATAAATACGGCGCAATATTTTGGGCTGCACGCCAAAGGCGCCTTGGCACCAGGCTATGATGCCGACTTTTTGGTGCTTGAGAATCTCAGCGATTTTCGCCCGCTGAGTGTTTTTCAACGCGGAATACTGGTTGCTACAGGGGGCGAGCTAGTTACGACAGCTACGGTATACCGTGAGCCTTCGCTCGAACAATCTATCAATGTCGCTCCCCTGCGCCCAGAGCAATTGCAGCTTTATGCCGATGGGCCTTTGGCGCGTGTAATCGGCCTGGTGCCTAATCAGATTGCCACACTGAAGCTAGAGTTGGCAGTGCCCATTAGTGACGGTTGCTATGTGGCTGACGTCGCCCGAGATATACTCAAGCTTGCCGTTGTCGAGCGCCATTTTGCAACTGGGCAAGTGGGTGTGGGCCTTGTGTATGGTTTCGGTTTGAAAAAGGGAGCCATCGCCTCGTCCGTGGCACATGACTCGCACAACCTCGTCGTGATAGGCACTAATGATGCCGACATGGAGGCAGCTCTTGCGGCCATCATCAAGCTAGGCGGTGGTATCGCCCTCGTACATAATGGCGAAGTCTTAGCCTCACTGGCTCTGCCAGTCGCGGGATTAATGTCTCTAAAAAGTCTTGAAGAGGTGGCGGCCGAGTTGTCTAAGCTCTGCACCATAGCTTGCGAGTTAGGCGTACTACCGGGTAGCGACCCCTTTATGACACTGTCTTTTTTAGCTCTCCCAGTCGTGCCCGAGTTAAAATTGACCAGTCGTGGTCTCGTTGACGTGTGCACGGGTCAAATCGTGCCCTGTGCGGTCAATCGCGCTGGCGTTGCCAGTAGGGGGGATAGGAGTGAATAGCAGGGTAATTGGTAGTTCGCCCGTCAAAGTCGACTCTGTCGATAAAGTGACTGGACGAGCTAAATTCCCCGGCGACCTCTCTGCCAGAGGCATGCTCTACGGCAAACTCTTGTATAGCCCTGTGGCGTGCGCGAGGATAATAAGAGTTGATGTCGAGATGGCTCTGCGAGTGCCTGGTGTGCGGGCGGTTATCACGGCTCGAGATGTGCCTGGTCACAATGGTCATGGCGTGATATTAGCGCATCAGCCTGTTTTCGCCTCAGACACGGTGCGTTCAGTCAACGATGTCTTGGCCGCGGTCGCCGCAGATACACTTGAAGCTGCCGAAGAGGCCGCGCGTAGAATTCGTTGCGAGCTGCATGAATTACCAGCCGTTTTTGATGCCATGGAAGCGATGAAGCCGGGAGCACCGTTGGTGCATCCAGAGGGCAACATTCTTTCTCACCATAAAATTCGTCGTGGCGACCTTGCCGAGGGCTTTGCGAGCGCCGCGGTGATCGTGGAAAACACCTACCGTACGCCCATGGTGGACCATGCTTTTTTGCAGCCCGAAGCAGTTCTGGCAGAAGTCGACGAGCGTGGGCATCTAGTCGTCAATATCGCCACTCAGTATCCCCATTGGGATAGACGAGAGCTGGCTCGTGCCTTGGCCTTACCTGAAAACAAAATTCGGGTCGTGAGCGGAGCCGTGGGAGGCGCTTTTGGCGGGCGCGAGGATATGTCGCTACAGATCCCTGCAGCGATTTTAGCTCTGCGGACGGGGCGACCAGTCAAGATGGTCTGTAATCGTGCCGAGTCATTTCATGCCCATAGCAAGCGCCATGCCATGACCATGCATTATCGCACGGGGGCCGATCAACAAGGGCTACTGACGGCGCTCGAAGTCAGCATTATAGGGGATACTGGCGCCTACGCTTCTTGGGGTAGCAATGTGTTGCGCAAAGCGGCAGTGCATGCCACAGGCCCTTATGTGGTGCGAAATGCTAAAATCGATGCCTATGCCGTATATACCAACAACCCCTTTGCTGGTGCCATGCGCGGGTTTGGCGCTGCGCAACCTGCAATAGCTTACGAGGCCCAGATGGACGAAGTCGCCCATGCCTTGGGGCTCTTGCCCTTTACTGTCCGCTGGCGCAATGCCTTCACTACAGGCGACCAGACGGTTACCGGGCAGTTCCTGGAGAGTAGTGTAGGCCTGCGTCAAACGATGGAGCAAGCTGCCAGAGCAATGGGCTGGGATGTCGCTAAATTGACGAGCGCAGAACGCACAGGAGGGGATGAAGTTGGCTAAGAAACGGGGAGTTGGTATGGCAACCGTTTTTTACGGCACCGGTTACGGTAACGGATTCCCCGATGTCTCACAGGCCTATGTCGAACTTTCCCCTCGGGGTACAGCGACAGTACGCACGGCAGCTGTGGACTGCGGTCAAGGATCGAGCACAGTCTTTGCCATAATTGCCGCCGAAGTGCTCGGCTTGCAAGTGGCGGACATCATGGTAATGGCCGCGGACACAGATACGACCCCCGACACAGGCACAACGGCGGCCACTCGCCAGACTTACAACACCGGCAATGCAGTGCGCTTAGCATCACTGGAGGCTCTACGTCCCCTCCTCCTTCTGGCGCAGCAAAAATTAGGAGTTAACACTGTAGAGGGTTTGACCGTGCGCGATGGGCATATCGAAATCAAACATTATCCAGAACAACGGATTAAATTTTCTGAACTCGTCCTGATGGCGGAGGAACTAGGTGTCCTGAAGAGGGGGGAGGCGACTTTTATCGCCCACACGACTTCTCTTGACCCAGAAACTGGCCAGGGCGCTCCCTACTGGCCTTACGCCTTTGCCACGCATATCGCCGAGGTGGAAGTAAATACAGAGACAGGTAGCGTAGAGGTGTTAAAGATGGTGGCCGCTCATGACGTCGGCAGGGCTATCAACTGTGCGGGTGTAGAAGGACAGATTGAAGGAGCCCTGGCGCAAGGCCTTGGCTTTGCCCTCATGGAAGAGGTCGCCCTGGTCAACGGGCAGATGCAGAACGCCTCCTTTGCGAAGTACATCATACCCACCGCCATGGACGTCCCCACCGTGCAGGCGATCATTGTACAGGTGCAAGAGCCAAGCGGTCCGTTTGGTGCGAAAGGCGTTGGAGAACCCGCGCTCATACCCGTTGCGCCTGCGATTTTGAACGCTATTTACGACGCTGTAGGTGTAAGAATGACGTCGCTACCTGTCACAGCGGAGAAAGTGCTGTCCGCACTACATAGTGCTGTCCGCACTGCCTAATTCAGCGCAGAGAGGTGATGACTGATGAGCGTCCTATTTAAGAATGCCCTCGTTGTGACGATGAACAGCAAGAGAGAAGTTTTTTCCGGCAATGTATATGTCGAAAAAGATCGCATCGTCGAGGTCAATAGTCATCGTGTTGTGGCGGACTACGTGATCGATGCTACAGATCAGGCCTTAATTCCTGGTCTCATACAGCCGCATATCCACCTTTGTCAGACAATTTTTCGGGGCTGTGCGGACGATATGGAGCTGCTTGACTGGCTAAAGCTGCGTATCTGGCCGCTCGAAGGAGCGCACGATGCCGAATCTATCTATTTCTCGGCTCTCCTTGGCTGTGGGGAACTGTTTCAAGGGGGCACTACGTCCATCGTGGATATGGAGACCGTGCATCATGCCGACGCCGCCATTTCGGCTATCGCCGACTGCGGCATGCGCGCTATGACGGGGAAAGTGATGATGGACTGGGGCCAAAGTGTGCCGCCTACCTTGCGCGAAAGTGCGGAGGATTCTCTCGGCGAGAGTGTGCGCTTGTTAAAAAAGTGGCATGGCAGCCACGGCGGACGCATTCAATATGCCTTTTCGCCGCGTTTCGTCGTCTCATGTTCGGAGCATCTCCTGCGGCAGGTAAGTATCTTAGCGAAAGAATATGGCGTGCAAGTACACACGCATGCCTCCGAAAACCGCGGGGAGATGGCCTTGGTGGAAAGAGAACGGGGTATGCGTAACGTCGCTTATCTCGATTACCTTGGTTTGACGGGCCCTAGTTTGCTCTTGGCACACTGTATTCACGTAGATGAAAACGAAATCAATATGTTGGCGTCGAGTGGCACTAAAGTCGCACACTGCCCATCTTCTAATCTTAAACTAGGCTCTGGCATCGCCCCGATCCCTTATCTGCTCGCCAAGGGTATCCCTGTGGGCATTGCCGCCGATGGTGCACCCTGCAACAACAACCTCGACATGTTTCACGAGATGCGCCTGGCCTCGCTCATCCAAAAGCCTCTCCATGGACCTACCGCCATGCCGGCGAGCAGAGTTTTTGAGATGGCGACGATCGGTGGCGCTCAAGCGATGGGCCTGGCAAACCTGATCGGGAGTATCGAAGTAGGCAAGAAAGCAGATCTCGCTCTAGTATCTTTGACTGGGCTCCATAATTCCCCCCGCGAAAAAAGTAGCATCTATGCCGAGCTGGTCTACCAAGTCAAGAGTTCAGACGTCGTTTTGACCATGGTGGACGGACAACTAGTCTGGCAAAATGGCGCCTTGATGACCATAAACCGAGCCGATGTCGTCAGCCATTGCCATCGAGGCATCGTGCGATTAAGTAAGAGGGCAGGAGTTGATGTCTAAAGAAAAATGTCTGCCGTATCAGTGCGTTGCTTGCCATGTAGTCAGCTGCCTGAACAGGAGATGAGGACTGCCAACTAAATAGGAAGGGAGATAGTCTGGCCATGACAACTTTCCAAGGAATGAACACTAAACTGCTGGTAGCTCTGCTAGTAGCCGTAGTTCTCGTGACAGCGTTGTATTTTTGGCCTACAGAAGCACCCGAGGTTGTTGCCCCAGAGCGACCGCTAATTGTAGGCTTTGTTTTTGTCGGGTCCATTGGCGATGCCGGGTGGACTTTTGCTCATAACCAAGCCCGACTGTATATTGAGGAGAATCTGCCCTGGGTTGACACGCTCTTTGTCGAGAGTGTCCCGCCGGGAGCGGACTTTGAGCGGGTAGTGCGCGAAATGATCCAACAGGGCGCGACTGTAATCTTTGGCACGAGCTTTGGCTACATGGACTTCATGGTCAATCTCGCCCAGCAAAATCCTAACGTCAAGTTCATGCACGCTACAGGCTTCAAAACAGCGCCGAACTTGTCGACCTACTTTGGTCGCGTCGAAGATCCGCGCTTCCTGTCAGGCATGGTGGCTGGCCTGATGACGAGAAACAACCGCCTAGGTTATGTCGCGGCACACCCGATTCCTGAAGTAATTCTCGGACTAAATGCCTTCACTCAAGGCGCGCGCTTGGTTAATCCTGCTGCCACCGTGCAAGTGGTTTGGACAAATGTTTGGTTTGACCCGGCCAAAGAAAGGGAAGCAGCAATTAGCTTGTTAGACGCAGGAGTGGATGTGATCGGACAGCATCAAGATTCACCTGCTGTGCAACAGGCAGCCCAGGAGAGAGGCGCTTTTGGGACGGGGAACAACTCGGACATGAGATTTATGGCGCCCCGAGCAACACTGACTGGTCCCGTATGGAACTGGGCGCCATTCTATGTCGAAGTCCTCGAGTCCGTTCGAGACAACACTTGGACTAGCACTCAACACCGCTGGGCCATGCCGGACATTGTTGACTTAGGGCCATTTAATGAAGACCTCGTGCCGCAGCCGGTGCGGGACAGAGTACTGGCTAAACGCCAAGAGATCATTGACGACACGTTCTTCATATTTACCGGCCCAATCAGAGATCAGGCGGGGACCATAAGGGTGCCTGCAGGGCAAAGAATGCCATTGACAGAGATGTTGGCCGTAGACTGGTTGATTGAAGGAGTCATTGGGGCGCTACCTGGAAGATAAGTGTCACTTTCCGCCGCAGGCTATGAGAGGTAATGTGGCTGCTAGGGGGTGGTGACGCCCCCCAGCAGCGCATTTAGGAGTAGGGGGGGTTTAGGTGGGGTCTGACGCAGCTCTGATAATGCGAGGAATCACCAAGAAGTTTCCTGGCGTGGTGGCAAACTCACAGGTAGAATTTCAGGCCTGGCGAGGCGAGATCCATGCATTGCTCGGGGAGAACGGCGCAGGAAAGAGCACCCTCATGAATGTTCTTACCGGTTTGTATTGGCCAGATGAGGGTGAAATACTTATCGATGGTAAATCGGTCAGCTTGCGTACGCCTCGCGATGCCGCAAAGGCCGGAGTGGGCATGGTACATCAACATTTTCGCTTAGTGGGTCCTTTCACCGTTATGGCAAATATCACTCTGGGGATGCGCAGCGAAGGATTTTGGTGGCGTCCGCAGCTTATTCAGCAAAAAATTGTCGATTTGTCGGCCTCATACGGCATGCTAATTGACCCTTGCGCTAAAATATGGCAACTATCGGTGGGAGAGCAGCAACGGGTAGAGATTATGAAGTTGCTCTATCGTGGTGCCCAGATTCTCATACTCGATGAGCCGACAGCAGTTCTCACGCCGCAGGAAGTGAAAGAGCTCTTTAGAAATATGCGCCGCTTAGCCGATAGCGGCAAGACTATTATCTTTATCACCCACAAGCTGCATGAAGTTATGGCTTATGCCGACCGCATCACAGTGCTGCGGGGGGGACGCTCGGTAGCCGTTCGTACCACAACTGCTACGACGGTGCAGGAGCTAGCGGAACTCATGGTAGGCCGAGACTTCATGACGGATATTCCTAAGCCACCGGTAATGAGCGAGGATGTACTTTTGCAGCTGGCGAACGTCTCTGCTCTTAACGACAAAGGTCTGCCAGCGCTACGCAATGTCTCCTTTTCCATCCACAGAGGTGAAATTCTCGCCTTTGCGGGGGTAGCCGGCAATGGTCAGCGTGAGTTGGCCGAAGTCGTAACAGGTCTGCGCCCTGTAACGGCTGGCCAAATATGGCTCGACGGCAAAAATGTTACGAGCTGTTCGGTCCGGCAAATTATTGACGCTAAAGTTAGTCATATCCCCGAAGACCGCAAAGGCATGGGATTAATCCCGAATATGTCGGTCATCGAAAACACCATGCTAAAGTCTTATCGCGATCCTGCCATTTGCCCGGGTTGGATGCTAGATCACAAAGCAATTAGAGCGAGAGCGCAGAAATTAGTAGCTGCCTTTGGCATCAAAACAGCAACTATAGATTGTCCCGTCAGATTGATGTCGGGGGGTAACTTGCAGCGACTCCTTCTCGCGCGCGAAATATCCGCCACCCCCGATGTAATCGTGGCCATCTATCCTGTGCGCGGGCTCGACGTTGCCGCCACAGAGTCCATTCATCAATTGCTGGTCGAACAGCGCAATCAAGGAACAAGCATTCTCTTAGTATCAGAGGATTTGGATGAAATTTTTAAGCTGGCGGATCGCGTGGCCGTCATCTACGAAGGACAGATCGTGGGCATTTTGCCTGCCACAAGAGATTCGTTAGACGATGTGGGCATGATGATGGCCGGGGTTAAACGAAAGGGGTGGCGGCGGTCTGATGTTGCTATCAACTAGGAAGCAAAGCGGCTTCGTCATTCGATGGGAAAAACGACTAGAGCCTTCCCAGCAGATTACCATCGCCATTCCCATTGTCTCAATTCTCTTAGCCCTGTTGGTGGGCGGCGTGGTCATTCTGGCACTAGGTTTTAACCCCCTCGCTGTTTATCGCAGTATGCTGGCCCACGCTTTCTTATCTCGCTCCGGATTGATGGATACTGCTGTCAAAGCCATCCCCCTGATTTTAGCAGGATTAGGCGTGGCGCTCGCTTTTCGCATGTTGCTTTGGAACATCGGAGCGGAAGGGCAGATCTACGTCGGTGCCTTGGCTGCTAGTGGCGTGGCCTTGAGTCTGCCAGAGGCCCCCGCCTATGTGATCCTTCCCGCCATGATGCTCGCTGGCATGATGGCCGGCGCTGCTTGGGCCCTCCTGGCCGCCATTCCACGCGCCTATCTGGGAGCAAACGAAACGATTATCACCCTTTTACTCAACTATGTCGCTATCTACTGGGTTGACCATCTCGTCTTTGGTCCATGGCGCGACCCTGGTGCTTTGGGCTTTCCTATCACCAGAGCCTTCAGTAGTGCGGCTCGTCTACCCATGCTCATCGGTCGCATTCATGTAGGCATCCTGATTGCCTTGGCGGCAGCGCTGCTGTTCTATGCGATCCTTTATCATTCCCGTTGGGGTTTTGAAGTGCGGGTTATTGGCGAAAGTGTCCTCGCAGCCCGTTATGCTGGGATGAATATCGAGCGCAATATTATATTGGTGCTGATGATTAGCGGTGGTTTAGCGGGTCTGGCGGGGGTGACTGAGATTTCTGCCATTCACGGTCGCCTGCAGACCGGTTTTTCGCCCGGTTACGGCTATACGGCCATTATCGTCGCTTCTCTCGCCGCCATGCACCCCGGCTGGGTAGTCGTCGCTTCTTTTCTTTTGAGCGGCTTGTTGGTCGGTGGTTTTAGCATGCAAATTGCGGGGCTACCACTAGCTGTTGTGTCTATGTTGCAGGGTGCGATACTCTTCTTTTTACTGGGCAGCAGTGTCTTTGCGCGCTACCGCCTTACTTTTCGGCGAAAGGAAGGGAGTTAGCGTGGATTACACCTTTTACTTAGCGGTGCTCACTGCCTCTATTACGGCAGGCACTCCACTGCTCTATGCGGCTCTCGGGGAATTATTGGCAGAGCGCTCTGGCGTGCTAAATCTCGGGGTTGAGGGCATGATGTTGGTTGGTGCGGTTACTGGCTTCATGGTGACTGCCGTCACTGGCAATCCTTGGCTCGGCGCGGTGTCTGCCATGATGGCTGGTGGGGCTTTGGCCTTTGTACACGCCTTCTTGTCGATAACTATGCGCGCTAACCAAGTAGTAACAGGGCTGGCCCTCACGCTTTTCGGCACTGGGTTTAGCTCGCTAATCGGTCGCCCCTTCATCGGCGTGCCCCTGCCCGCAACATTTGTAGACATTTCAGTGCCCCTCTTATCACAGATACCCTGGCTTGGTCAGGTCTTTTTCATGCATGATCCGCTAGTCTACGTGACATACTTTCTTGTTCCACTCGTGTGGGTGTTCCTATATTGGACAAGGCCCGGCATGAATGTGCAGGCGGTCGGCGAAGACCCGGCAGCTGCTGATGCTGTGGGGATTAACGTTAATTTAGTGCGCTATGTCTGCGTCGTAGTGGGGGGTATGCTGGCCGGCTTAGGAGGGGCCTATTTGACTTTGGCTTTAGCCCCCGTATGGTTGGACGGCATGACGGCAGGGCGAGGATGGATAGCTATTGCCTTGGTTATTTTCGCAGTGTGGAATCCTCTGCGTGCCATGGCAGGTGCATATTTGTTCGGCGGAGTGGCAGCACTCGGGTTTCGCATTCAGATTATTGGTCTTCCCATATCGCCCTTCGTTCTGCAAATGATGCCCTATATCTTTACCATTATTGTCCTCATTTTCGTTACCTATCAGGGCAGGGTAAAGAGACTAGGAGCACCAGGCGCACTGGGGCTGCATTTTGACCGTGAAGAACGGTAACGCATCAGGCTTGGTTGCCAGAGAAATAGGCACTCGTTGTAGCGCAAAGGAGCGTGAAAGAAAATGCGGCACGTCAAATTCCTAGAATGTATCCAATGTGGTAAGAGGCACGAAGCATTGCCTGCAGAGTGTAGGTGTGCGGATTGCCAGGGCCTGCTCGAGGTGCTGTACGATTACGACTATGTGGCACGGCAATTTGGCAGGGAGGAGTTGGCGTCCTCGCGTGAATACAACCTGTGGCGATACCTGCCCCTATTGCCGGTCGCTCCTACGACAAAGAGAACGCCCCTGCGCGTGGGATGGACTCCCCTCTACCATACGCCGGCCTTGGCGGCATCAATCGGCCTAGAAACGCTATACGTGAAGGATGATGGGCAAAACCCCACTGGTTCTCTCAAGGATAGAGCAGCCGCTGTCGGTTTGGCGAAAGCTCTAGAGGCAAAAGCACAGAGCGTGGCCTGTGCTTCGACAGGGAATGCCGCCTCGGCCTTGGCGGGAAACGCCGCCGCGCTGGGCTTGAAGGCCTACATCTTTGTGCCTGAGCGGGCACCACTTGGCAAATTAGCCCAACTATTAATTTTTGGGGCCACTGTGGTCAGTGTGCAGGGCAGTTACGAGTCCGCCCTACAGCTCTCGGCACAGGCCATAGATTCATGCGGCTGGTACAACCATAATGCGGCCATCAATCCATACCTACTCGAAGGCAAGAAAACCGTGTCCCTTGAAATCTGCGAGCAGTTAGACTGGAGAGTACCGGATTGGGTGGTGGTCGCTGTGGGCGACGGTTGTACGATAGGTGGCGCGTGGAAAGGCTTTTGGGACGCCTACCATATTGGGCTGATTGACCGGCTGCCGAAAATGATTGGGGTTCAGGCGGCAGGTTCATGCCCCATTAGCCGGGCCTTCCATAGTGGTGAGCCCCTTGTCCCCATGGCGGAGGACACTTTGGCCGATAGCATTGCCGTTGGTGCGCCTCTTAACCCCGATAAGGCACTCCGTGCCGTGCGTCATTCGGGTGGCACTATGGTCACCGTTACGGATGAGGAAATATTGCAGGCTATGCGTCACTTGGGCCAGACGACCGGTGTTTTTGCCGAGCCGGCAGGAGCCGCAGTCTTGGCAGGGCTACAAAAGTTGCTCGAAGAAGGCATGGTGGGGGCTAAGGAAAGCGTCGTTCTCTGTGTTACGGGCAATGGCCTCAAGGATGTAAAGAACGGCATTGTGGCCGCAGGCCAACCTCTCCTTGTGCCGCCCGACATTAATCAATTGCTATCACTTTTACCAAGCACCAAGTAGAAGTTTTGTGCGTCGCATGGTTTACACAAAGTCTGGGGGGGAGGTAGGGGAGTGGGTATGCTCGTGAAGGGGGGGCTCCTAGTCAGTGAAACTGGAGAGCTTAAGGCTGATATCTTGGTGCAAAACGGCAAAATTGCGGGCTTAGGCCCGGATATTTTACCGCCAAAGAACGTAGAAGTAGTCGATGCTCAGGGCATGCTGGTGTTGCCGGGTATAATCGACGTGCACACGCATTTCGGCCTTGTCAATGCCAGAGGTCAGCGGACGGCAGATGATTTCTTTCAAGGCAGTGTCAGCGCAGCTTGTGGCGGCGTTACGACCGTGATAGATTATGCCGAGCCGCTGCCAGGTGAGTCATTACTGGCGGCAGCAATGAAGCGGCGCCAGGAAGCAGAAGGTAGTATGGCCATCGATTTCGCTTTACACGTTGTCGTGGCTAGCTTTAGAGATGATGATGCCCCGCAGCTATCTTCCTTAGTAGACTACGGCATTACTAGCGTGGGTGAAATTTTTACCGCTCATCCCAGCCTAAAAATTGAGAGGGCGGATTTGCGACGGCTCATGGCATGTGCGCGAGAAGTCGGCGTCTTAGTTACCATGCATGCCGAGGATGATGATGTGCTGGCAGAGGCGCAGGGAAGGCTACGCGCCAAGGGGCAGCTTGATAAATCCTACCATGGCCTGAGTCGGCCGGTAGAGGCCGAAGATCGCGCCATCGCCTGGCTGATTCAGATGGCGAAGGAAGTACGGTGTCCACTTTACATAGTCCATGTATCGAGCGGCGCGGGCTGCAAATTGATTGCCCAGGCTCGCCAGGCGGGGCTAGAGGTAATGGGCGAGACCTGCCCCCACTACTTGCTCTTGACCGACTCCGCGTACCAAGGAGAAAACGCGGGCGCGTTCATTATGAATCCCCCCTTGCGGCGGCAAGTAGATACAGAGCTGCTATGGGAGGGTATTCTAAACGGCGCACTGCAAGTGGTCACGACAGACCATTGTTCCTACACTCCAGCGCAAAAGACGTTAGCTAAGGATTGGTGCGACGTTTTTCCTGGAGTGCCAGGGGTCGAAACGCTCTTGCCTCTCTTATACTCCGAGGGTGTAGGCAAAGGTCGCCTACAATTAAGCGACTTGGTGCGCCTTCTCGCTACAAATCCCGCGCGTATCTTCGGTCTATACCCTCAAAAGGGTGTCTTAGAGATTGGCAGTGATGCGGACATGGTCATTTTTGATCCTAACCATGAAGTGACTATTTCGGCAGGTAGTCTGCACTCAGCCGCAAACTACACCCCTTTTGAGGGATGGCGAGTAAGGGGCTACCCGAAAATGACTATTTTACGGGGGCAGGTGATCTACGACCGCGGTATTTTTTGCGGTACACCCACGCACGGCGCCTTCGTCAAGGCGCAGAAGGGAGTTATTGTTTAACAAGAGGGGGAATTGTGGGTAAAGGATCTATGATTTAGGAATGAGGAGGATGACCTTGGAGAAAACACTTTTAGAGCAAATCAAAGCGAGTGCCCGAAGCTATGAGGCGGACATAGTTAAATTCCTGCGCGACATCGTCGCTATCCCGAGTGTTAGTTGCCAAGAGCAGGACGTAGTTATGAGGATTGCCGAAGAGATGCGGCGACAAGGTTTTGACGAAGTGCGCCTAGACCGCATTGGCAATGTTATCGGCCGTGTGGGGCAAGGCCCCATAAAAATATTGTATGACTCGCACATTGATACTGTGGGCATCGCTGACCCGCTCGCCTGGGCGCATGATCCTTACATTGGCAAGATCGCCGATGGGGTGGTCTATGGGCGCGGCGCTTCAGACAACAAAGCTGCCATGGCAACCTTTGTTTATGCCGCGCGCATTATGAAGGATCTTGGCTTGACGGATTGTTGTACGCTCTACGTGGTGGGGGTAGTGGAAGAGGAATCATGCGATGGCTGGGCGGTCAAGGAGATGATTGAGCATGAGGGCGTCGTTCCCGACTTCGCGGTGCTTGGCGAATGCACGGATTTGGCCATTTATCGTGGTCACCGTGGGCGCATCGAGTTCAAAGTAGTTACGAAAGGGGTCTCTTGCCATGCCTCTGCCCCAGAGCGAGGGGAAAACGCCATATATAAAATGCTACCCATCATCAAGGGCATCGAGGATTTGCAGGGCAAGCTCGCCAGCCATAGTTTTCTCGGCCAGGGCAGCATCGCTGTCACCATGATGGAATGTAAAACAGGTTCGCTGAATACCGTGCCCGATGAATGTACCATCTACATTGATCGCCGCACCACCGTAGGCGAGACTAGAGAAACGTGCTTTGCAGAAATACGCTCTCTGCCAGGAGGGGACGAAGCGCACATCGAAATGTTGCACTACGAAGACCCCAGTTGGACGGGGTACCAGAAGCGGGTAGATAAGTATTTTCCGACCTGGATGCTTGAGGAGGAGCATGTGCTGGTGACTAGTGGCGCCATGGCAGCAGAATTAATTACTGGGGAAAAGCCCCGCATCGACAAGTGGACTTTTGGTACTGATGGCAGCTCGCTTATGGGCAAGCTAGGCATTCCTACCATTGGTTTTGGGCCCAGTGAAGAAAAATGGGCCCATACAGTGGATGACCAAGTGAAGGTAGAGCATCTGCTGAAAGCCACCATGTTCTATGCCCTCTTCCCGAGCGTACTGGCACAAAAGTTATCAGTATCAATATAGTATAATAGAAAGGGTGACTTGTATTATGCACAGTATGTTAAGAGGTAAAGACTTCATCACTACCCAGGAGTGGACTATCGAGGAACTAAATTTTCTCTTTGACGTGGCTACAGACCTTAAAAAAGACTTTGCCCTCGGCATTCCCCATCGTTTACTGGCCGACAAAACACTTTTTATGATCTTCTTTGATAACTCTACGCGCACCCGCAATTCATTTGAAGCCGGCATGACTCAGCTAGGTGGCCATGCCCATGACCTCACCCCAGATAAACTTCAGATTTCACACGGGGAGAACGCCAAAGACACAGCCAATGTCCTAAGCCGCTTTGGCCATGCCATTGCCGTGCGTCACTGCGCCTATGGAGAGGGCAGCAAGTATATCCGTGACATCGCCCACCACGCCAAAGTGCCTGTCATCAATATGCAGTGTGACATCTACCACCCCTGCCAAATCATCGCCGATCTTATGACGATACGCGAACGCTTCGGTAAGAATACGCGCGGACTAAAACTCGGTGTTTCGTGGACTTCGGCACCGAACTACGTGCGCCCCCTGTCCGTGCCACAGAGTTTAATTCTCATGATGCCGCGCTTTGGCATTGATGTAACCTTGGCCTATCCGCCAGAATTCAAGCTGATGCCAGAAATCGAGGCACAGGCCAAAGCCAATGCTGCTGCCGCCGGAGCCAAGTTTGAAATCGTGCACGACATGGAAAGCGCCTTTGTCGACGCTGACGTAGTAATTCCTAAGAGCTGGGGTCCGTTGCTACATACCCAAAACAAACAAGAAGGCCTCGATCTGATTGCCAAGTACCCGAGTTGGTGTTGTGATAGCAAAATGATGTCCTTGACGAAGCCACATGGTATCTACATGCATCCCCTGCCGGCAGATCGCGGCCGTGAAGTCACAGACGAGGTTATTGATGGCCCACAATCGGTGGTATATGACGAAGCCGAGAATCGTCTCCATGTGCAAAAAGCCTTAATGGCTCTCATTATGGGCGGTCGCCCCTAGAAGTGCCTTCCGCAAGGGGGCAGGGCGCAGTCCGTTTGTTCGCGGTTGGCTAATCCCCGTAGGCCCAAGGAATAGAGAAAGGGAGTATAATCATGACAATGCAGGACATACTTGCGGCCATAGCTGTACTGTTCAACGGCATACCCATGATGATTTTCGCCATGAGCTACGGTTTTTTGGCGGCCCCCACCGCCTTCGGTTTCATGGTGGGTGCGGGCGGCATGCTGTTGTTCTCTTCGATCCTGCCCATCTCCATTCAGGCCGGAACCATTACCTTAATCGGTCAAATGGGCTCAAACCTTAAAGAGCGGCTGAGTATCGCCTTGTTCTCGGGTGTCATCATGGCGATCTTGGGCTTTTTTGGGGTGCTCCATGAGGTTATGGATTTCGCGGGCGTTACCATCATCCGCGCTATGATGGCAGGCGTTGGCATTATCCTCGCTCGTGTAGGCATCACTATGCTCAAGGCCAATTTGTTAACGGGGGCCGTTTCATTTGTCGTGGCCCTAGTAGTGTGGGCGTGGACACGTGACTTAGTATATGTCATCGTGACTAGCGTCGTTATCTCCGCCGCCGCTAATTACCTAAAAGACAGAAAACCCATTGAGGTCAAATCGCAGAAGTTCGAAATTGCACTCCATATGCCAATGATCAATGTTGCGGTCATCCGCGGTACTCTCGCCCTTGCCTGCTTGACCATTGGCTCAAACATCGCCTTTGGCAACATTACAGCCGGCATGGCCCGAGTGACGCCAAACATTGACCACCTGACTATCTACTCTGGTATTGCCAACATCGCGGCGGCCCTTTTCGGCGGCGCTCCGGCCGAGGCTATCATCTCGCCAACAGGCGCTGCGCCTAACCCGCTCGCGGCTGGTGTTTTGCTGATGGCGCTGATGACCATAGTCTTGCTGACCGGTCTTTTGCCGAAAATCGCGCGCTATGTACCCATGCAGTCGATTGCGGGCTTTCTCTTTGTCATCGGTGGCATCATCACCACCCCAGCCAATGCTGCCATAGCATTTGGCGCAGCTACCGGTTCAGAGGTCTTAGTCAGCGGCATAACCTTGACGGTGACAGCGCTCACCGACCCCTTCCTCGGGCTAATAGCGGGCCTTCTAATGAGGGGCGCAGCGGCCCTCTTCGGATTTTAGTTGATTGTGTAAGAAACAGCGGAGCCGCCCGTTTTTTCAGGCGGCTCTGCTGTTTTATGTTTGCGGGTGTAGTGCAGGATTTTGCCGGCACTTGAAGAAGACTGTAGAGACAAGAAGCGTTATGGGGGGATTTTATTGAGTCGTGTCAGCGTGTCGCTATCCCAAGCCAAACGATTCCTTATACAAAGACAAAAGTTTTCTGCCTATACTTCATCTTTCGCCGGCCTTGCGGGGGTAAGGGACGCTGTTTCAGAACTTGGCGCGGTGCAAATCGACCCCATTAACCCTTTTTCGCGCAATCATGATCATGTGCTATATTCGCGGGTTGCGGGGTACAGCCCGGTGATGCTAGATCGCCTGCTGTACGACGAGCGATTTTGCTTTGAGTATTATTGCAATGCCCTATGCGTCTTGCCCATGGTAGAATATCCGTACTTTGCCTACCGCATGCACATGGAGCAAGCGAGTTGCCAGTGGTCGCCTGAATTAGCCGCAGTAAGCATTTCTGTCCTAAACAAAATAAAGGCCGAGGGCTCGTATTTATCGCGCGAAATGCGTTCTGGTCAGCGCACGGCGGGCTGGTGGGATGGGGGCGAAGCTACCAGCAAGGCCGAAAAAGTGGCCCTAGATACTTTGCATTACACCGGGCAGTTGATGATCGCCGCACGGCAGAATGGCCAAAGGCGCTATGACTTACCCGAACGAATTGTTCCAGAGGGTTTACTGCAGCAGTGCGTAAACGAAAGTGAGTGGCGTGAATTTATGGTGGAGAAATTCATTCGCTCCTATGGGCTTAGCCAAGCTAATCTCTTTCGTTTCGGCTGGACGACCCCGAAAAGCCAAGCCAAGGCTACATTGAAGGGCCTTATCGCCCGGGGAAATGTGCTTGAAGTTAGTATTGAAGGCGTAAAGCGCATCTATTATTGTCACCGCGATGATATATCCTCGCTCACTGCAGACCTCTCCTTGTCAGAGGCGGGGCATGCCGTCTTTGTCGCTCCTTTAGATAATTTTTTGTGGGACCGGGATCGACTTCTTGATTTATTCTCCTTCCATTATCGCTGGGAGGTATATACGCCGCCGAATAAGCGCAGCTATGGGTACTATGTGTTGCCTGTCCTATATGGAGAGAACCTAGTCGGTCGCATTGAGCTTAAGGCGCAACGCGAGAAAGCACAACTGCAAGTGGTCAATCTGTGGTTAGATGATGCCCGTATTGAAGCGAAGGATGCGGTTCGGCAGACAGCGCAGAGCTTGGCCGCATACTTAAATTTAGATCTTCAAGGCCTGTGAGAGGATGGTGCGCCATGATAAATATTTCTTTTTTTGGGGCTTGCGATACGGTGACCGGATCTTGTTACCTGTTGGAGACACAGGAGTTTAAGATTCTCGTCGACTGTGGTCTCTTTCAGGGAGGCAAGGAACAGGCTCTGCGCAATGAGCAGCCCTTTAACTTCCTGCCACACACGATTGACGCTGTGCTCTTAACTCATGCCCACATCGACCACAGTGGGTTGCTGCCCAAATTAGTGCGAGAAGGTTTTACGGGCGAGATTGTTGCCACCCGTGCGACCGTCAGCCTGTGCAACCTCATGCTGAAGGATTCAGCCCATGTGCAACTGATGGAGGCCGAATGGCAGAATCGTAAGGGCAAGAGGGCGGGGACCGAGGATGTAGAGCCCTTGTACACCCTCGAGGACGTAGAGAGATGCTTAAAGCAGTTTCGCGGTGTGAAATATGGAGAGAACACCGAGGTTAAGGACGGCGTCATCGTGCGTTTTCATGACGCCGGTCATATTCTCGGTTCTGCGATGCTGGAGATTTTTCTCAAGCAGGACGGGGTAGAGCAAAAGATAGTATTCTCAGGGGATCTTGGTCAGAAGGGTAGGCCTATAGTTTCCGACCCTACTTACATCGCCGCGGCAGATTATGTCGTGGTTGAATCTACTTATGGCAATCGCCAACATGAGTCGCCGCATGAGCGCCGCGAACAACTCCAAAACATAATTTTGGAAGCCATCAGGGACAATGAACAAGTGATTATCCCTGCCTTTGCGGTGGGGCGCACACAAGATGTACTCTATGAAGTAAATGCACTTTATAGAAGTGGCGCTATCCCACTCATCCCGGTATACATAGACAGTCCCTTGGCCATATCGGCGACGGAGATTTTTCAGCAGTTTAAGGAATATTATGACGATGACACCACAGATCTGCTCAAGCGAGAAATGTCTCCCTTTACGTACCCAGGGTTGCGGTTCACACGCGAAGTTGAGGAGAGCAAGGCACTTAACAATGTCACGCATCCTTGCCTAATCATCTCAGCAAGTGGCATGGCGGATGCAGGGCGGATCAGGCATCACCTCAAGCACCATTTGTGGCGAGAGACCTCGCACATACTATTTGTCGGCTACCAAGCAGGCGGTTCGCTGGGGCGCCGTATAATTGATGGCGCGTCAACAGTCATGCTCTTCGGTGAGGAGATTGCCGTGCGAGCTAAAATCCATGTCATTGCTGGCTTGTCTGCCCATGCCGACCAAGCGGGACTACTGGCATGGATGCGAGCCTTTGGGCAGAGTCCAAAGGCGGTGTACCTCACCCACGGCGAAGATGACAGCAGGGTAGCGCTAGCAGAGCTGTTGAGGCACGAGATGGAGGCAAAAATCGTCGTGCCTGAGTGCGATGTTATCTATGCTCTAAGTGGTGAAAGCCTCGGCACCGTGCCAAGTAAGGGCGCAGATGCAAAAGCAGCGGCCCATTACGACGAGTTAGATTCGCTGTGGCGGGCGGCACGTAAAACTCTACGTGCCAAGCTACGCACCGGTTCGCGGCGCGAGGTCAAGGAGGCGCGTAAATTTGACGAGCGACTACGTAACTTATTGTTTCAAATCACCCGCAAGCTAGAGGATTGACCTAGGAAACGCGACTGCCTGGTTTGACAATGGGTAGGCCCTGCGCGCAAAGCGGGCAGTTGTCAGGGGCATAAGTTGGCACGGTCATCGTCAGCAGTGCCTCTGTCGGGTAGCCTAGCGTGACTTCGCCGCCGCTTCTGTCTACGAGCAGGCCCACGCCGACTATGGTTGCGCCACTGTGCTCGACCACACGGAGCACTTCTTTCACGGAGCCGCCTGTGGTAACTATGTCCTCAACGACCAGCACGCGATCACTTGGCTCAATATGAAAGCCGCGGCGTAGAGTGAGCTTGCCGTCCTCTCGCTCGCAAAAAATAGCTCGCACGCCTAGCGCTCGCGCTACTTCATAGGCGATGATGATTCCCCCCATGGCCGGACCAACCACTACAGTGACCCCTTGGCTGTTGAAGCGTGCCGCTATGTCTTGGCAAAGTGCTGATGTGTACTGGGGGCGTTCAAGTAGGCGAAATTTCTCGATATAGAGACTGCTATGCAATCCGGAGGTCAAGCGAAAGTGTCCCTCCATAAATGTTCCGGTAGTCTTAAAGATGTCAACGACTTGTTGTTCGCTCCGCATTTAGTCCACCCTCTCTGTTTCATTTATTGTTGGTGCGCTAGCCCACGGAGCTCGGCGATATTTTTTACACCTTGTTTTTCAGCATAAAACTTGAGCCCATGGTGAATCTCGGGTATGGCCAGGGGGTTGACGAAGCTTGCCGTACCAATAGCTACAGCTGTTGCCCCAGCCAAGATAAATTCCGCAGCATCTTGCCAATTGCTGATACCGCCCATGCCGACGATGGGGATTTTCACGGCCCGATACACTTGCCAAACCATGCGCAGGGCGACAGGCTTGATGGCTGGGCCAGAGAGTCCTCCCATGATATTGCCAAGGATGGGGCGCTTACTATGCACATCGATAGCCATGCCCAGGATGGTGTTGATGAGCGAGATGGCATCCGCTCCCGCTCCTTCAACCGCAAGGGCAATGGAAGAAATGTCAGTGACATTAGGCGAAAGCTTGACTATAAGCGGGAGGTTGCTGTGTTCCCGCACCGCTCGGGTAACGGCCGCCGCAGATTCACAGTTCGCACCGAAGGCCATGCCCCCTTCTTTGACATTCGGGCAGGAGATATTTACTTCGAGCGCGCTCACACCATCTGCTCCGCTCAAGCGTGCGGCCAGAGCGGCGTATTCCTCTAAGGTATTGCCGGAGATATTCACTATCGCCGGTATTTTTTGTTGCCGCAGAAAGGGCATTTCCCGCGAGATAAATTCTTCGACCCCTGGGTTCTCAAGGCCAATAGAGTTAATGAGACCAGCAGAAGTTTCGACTAAGCGTGTGCCTGGGTTCCCTCTCCTAGGGGCGAGGGTGATACCCTTGACGACGATGGCTCCTAGGTGGTGAAGGTCAAAGAGTCGACTAAATTCCTGACCGTACCCAGAGGTGCCGGAGGCCGTAAGAAGGGGGCTTTGCAGGGAGAGGGAGGCTAGTTTGGTCTGCATTATTCCTGGCGAGGCCACTATAGACTCACCTCCTCTGCATTAAACACAGGTCCGTCCGTGCAGACATGCCAGTACATATCGCCTTCTCCGCGCGGACAGGTGCAACCTAGGCAGACCCCTAAGCCACAAGCCATCATGCTTTCAATGCTAATTTGCAGTGGCAGGCGAGCCTCCCGGCATACGTCCTTGACGGCGGAAAGCATGGCATTTGGCCCACAGGCGAATCCTTGCGAAAAATCATCGTCGCGCAGGGTTTTCGCCAGTAGCCCCGTTACTGTACCATGGTAAGTGCCACCACTATCTTCACTGGCCGTCGCTACCTTGACGCCAAGTTCTGCGAGCTCCCCTACTTCAGCTAGGTCATCGGCGCAGCGCACACCTAGTAAGCAAGTAACTCTGCTTCCCTTGGCACAGAGCTCTTTGGCCAAGGGATACATGGGGGCAATACCCATGCCGCCGGCTACCAGGAGAACTCGCTCCATCGGCTTTGTCAGTTTGAAGCCCTGACCGAGTGGGCCGATTATATCTACTTGCTCCCCCACTTTGTAGAGGGAGAGCAACTTGGTGCCCCGGCCCACGATTTTGTAGAGAATGCTTATGGTTTGGGCCTCTAGGCTGATGCGATTTATGCAAAATGGTCGGCGCAGTAGGGGGTCATGTCCACTACTTGGGCGCACATTAATAAACTGTCCTGGCTGCGCTGCCAAGGCGATGTGAGGCGAGCAGAGAGTCAGTCGCCATACTTCTTTGGCCACCAGGCAGTGCTCTACAATGGGGGCCTGCACCAGGAGGGGTGTTGTTACCAAGCGCATTTGTGCTCCTCCCGCAGGGCTTTGTTGATGCTCTTTTGGGCTTCGAGAGCCGCGCTGCGGGCAGCTGTCCGGTAATCTCCGCCGCGCTTATTAAAGCCGAAAATTATCTCTCGCGCGGAGTTAACCACGGCCCCTAAGCCATCCGTATTAAAGCAGGCCACTACGTCCTCTGGTTTCGCGCCCTGCGCCCCAAAGCCGGGCACAAGAAAATAGGCATGAGGCATAATTTTCCGTAATTTCGCAGCCTCAGCGGGATATGTTGCGCCAACTACCGCCCCGACTGCCGAGTAACCGTCGCTGTCGAGGCTACTCTGCCCCCATTCATGGCAGAGTCGGCCCACAACTTCATAAACTTTTTCGCTGCCGCAATCAAGGTTTTGTATTTCTGTCCCCGAGGGATTACTGGTTTTGACGAGGACAAAAATGCCCTTCTGGTATTTTTGGCAGCGTTCAACAAGGGGGATAATGCCGTCGCTGCCAAGATAGGGGTTGACAGTCAAGCTGTCAGAGGGGAAGGCGCAGTACGATGCTTCCCCAAGTCTGGTCTCCCCGAGGTAGGCGTCGGCATAACCTGCTACCGACGAGCCAATGTCATTGCGCTTGCCGTCAGTGATAACAAGTAGGGAGTGCTCCTTGGCATAGTTCACCGTAGCCCTAAAAGCGGCCAAACCTGGTAGGCCCAAACATTCATAGAAGGCTAGCTGTGGTTTGACGGCCACCACAATATCATGTAGCGCCTCGATCAGCCCTTTGTTAAATTCCAGTACGGCCTCGGCGGCAGCCTCTAGTGTCAAACCTTTCTCCGCGCGATAGCGGTCAAGCAGTGTGGACGGAAGCTCGGTAACTCGCGGGTCTAGGCCCACAACTAGGGCGCTTTTTTTGCTGCGGAGGGCTGCAGTTAGGCGGCGCGAAAAGGGCTCACTCATAGACAACACCATCTCTCATCACTATTTTGCCGTTGACCATGGTCAATACAGGCCAGCCGCACAGTCTGCGTCCGGCAAAAGGGGTATTCTTGCCCAGGGAATAAAAGCGGTCTGGGGTGACAGTCTTTATTAGTGTTTCGTCAAGTAGCATAAAATCGGCGAGGCCGCCCACGACAAGCTCACCGCGCGGCAAACCTAGAATATTAGCCGGGTTAGTGGACATGAGCAGGACAAGCTCCGGCAAAGTTAGCAGACCAGAAAGAACAAGCTCGCTCATCATTAAAGGCAGTGCCGTCTCTAACCCTACGATGCCGAAGGGGGCTTCAGTGTAGGGAAGGGCCTTTTCAGCGGGGTGATGCGGTGCGTGATCGGTGGCTAGGCAATCGATAACCTTGTCCTTAAGCGCCAGCTTAAGCGCCGCCGTGTCTTCCGCCGTGCGCAGGGGAGGGTTCATCTTAGTGTTGGTGTCCGAAGGATCGACCTCGTCATGGGTAAGGAGCAGGTGGTGCGGCGTAACCTCGCAGGTAACCTTCACCCCCATGGCCTTGGCCTTGCGGATCAGCTCTATGCTGCCCCGTGTGCTGACATGGGCGATGTGTAACTTGCCAGACGTTTGGGCCGCGAGGGCTAAGTCTCTCTCTACCATCCGTTCCTCAGCGAGGGCGGGAATGCCTGGGAGGGAGAGCAACTTAGAGCGGCATCCATGGTGCATAACACCCCCTGCGGCTAGGCTCTTGTCTTCACAGTGGGAGATTATAGTTGTCTTGTGCGCACGACTTTGCCTTAAGGCCTGCGCAAATAGCGCCTCATTGCTGACCGGTTCGCCGTCGTCAGAAAAAGCCACTGCGCCAGCCGCTTTAAGGGCAACTAGGTCTGTCATTAGTTGCCCGTGTTGGCCAAGGGTCACAGCGGCAATAGGGTAGCAGCGCACCAGCGCACGCGAGGCCTTGGTAGCGAAGTAGGCTAAGGCGGCGACACTGTCTTGCACGGGCAGGGTATTAGGCATGGCGCAGATAGCGGTGTAGCCCCCAGCCGCGGCCGCGCGGCAGCCGGTTAAAATAGTCTCCTTGTGTTCTCGTCCGGGTTCACGCAAATGCACATGGATGTCGACTAGTCCAGGGATGAGTACTCGGCCGGAGGCTTCGATGATGTTTAGACCATCAGAGGACAAATTCTCGCCTATGGCGGCGACACGCGGCCCCTCGATTACTATGTCCGCGCAAACATTTACTTGGTTGGCTGGGTCAAGCAGCCTGGCGCCTCGTATGAGTATGGGCATAGCTTCACCTCTTTGGCCTAATATTCCCCACAAAAAAAGCTTTCCTGCCGCGCAGGAAAGCTAAGTTAGCCCAACTAAAGTCATAGGGCACTTCCTTTCCTGCCTCTCGGGCAAAATTAAAGGAACTATATGCATAGAAACACTACCTCACCTTGGGCTATTTGTCAACAGCAAAACAGGCAAACTCTACCGGCGATTGTGCAAAATCAGGCGCAAAGTGTACCAGCCCGACCCATAGAATTCGTCTGTGGGGTCGAAAATACGGTCTCTGATGATAACTTCACGCAGTCGATTTGTTGTCCAGTCTACAGTTACCTCGATGGTTCTAAAGGCAAAACGTTCGGCGGAGCTATGAAAGCTAATTACATAGCGGCTAGTGCTAGGGCGTGTAGGAGCGAGCGGCTCGAGGCGAGCAATGTCATAGCGGTCTTGGCCAAGAATAGCGAAGTCAGTCAAATTGAATAAGGGATGCTGTTGTATTTGCAGTGCCAACAACCTCATGGGAGCGTCAGTTCCTACTGCTGTATCCAGTCGGCCAGTGGACATGTCTCCACGCCATGAGAAGTAGGTGATGCCACTCGTCCTGTGTGCACCTAGAATGATCTGCCAGGCATAGTCAAAAGTGAGCCTCTGCCACCAATAGTTGCCGCGCAGGGCGCCGAAAGGCGGGGTCGTGGAGTTTTCAATTTGGCCGGTTATAATCATGGAGTCCTCGCTCTGGGGCATAGTAAGATGGGCAGTAAAGCCAAGCCTCCTGCTATGTGCGGTGTTGTTAAGTAGGGTAATTACCGTCTCTAACTCGCTAGTTGCCACATTGCCAGCCTCAATGTCAATCCCGCGCTCAGGGTACATATGAACCTGCCAGCGCAATTCCTCGATCATGGCAGCAGTTAAAGGCAGGTAGGTCACGCCGCGAAAGATGAGCCAGGGCAGGCCGACCGAGGGGGGCATGATGATACGTCCATTTAGAGTGATGGGTTGCCGTTTGATAGTAGCGCGATACGTGGCTAGCAGGTCATTGAAGTAATCATCGGGTGGGTCTAGGGGAGCAAAGCGGGCACTATGCACGATGCTTAGCCCATCCGCTTCACTCCACGCTGTCTCAATCCCCATGAAGCGACTCAAGTTCCAAGTGAGAGGGAAGTAGAGAGTGTTGCCGTGCTCGATCAGAGGGTAGCGGTTGTTAATCTGATTTAAGAGCACACCTTGTAGCCACACCGGGTCGCTAGGCAGCGTTACCGTCACAGTAGTATGCTGCCTAGCCAGGCCAGCGGGGGCATAGAGGGAGCTCATCCCAAGGGTTAAAACTAGCCACAGAAAAGCAACTCGTCTAAGGACCTGCCAGGGGAAAAGGCGAGAGTGAGACAAAATCTTACCTCCTCTATCTTTGGATTTTGTTGTGAAGACATGTTAGTAATTAGACACCCACTATGGAAACTCCTGCTTAAAATCATATCTGGTAAGGCCGATGTTATGATAAAATAGGAAAGCTCATATAGTCTAGATAGCGAGGCAAGGCAGTGGAGCATAAGAATTCCGTTTTTAAAGTGGCACTCATTCTCAGTGTGGTGTCGATTCTGAGCCGACCCCTAGGCTTCATCCGCGAGCAAGTCATTGCTTGGCGTTTTGGGGCCGGAGCAACCGTCGATGCCTATGTGGCAGCCCTATTTATACCCCAACTGTTAGCAGGTGTTATTGGGGGCATATTGCCCACCGCCTTTCTACCCGTGTACAGTGGGGACCGTGATACGCCGGCAGGCAAGAGTCTCGTGGCTACGACTGCTAGTGCCATTGCCGTGCTGTCCATTGCCGGCAGTGTATTGGCGCTAGTTTTCGCAACCCCCTTGGTGAGGATGTTAGTGGGGAGCTTTTCCGCCGAACAACAAGTTTTGACTGTATCACTACTACAAATTATGTCTTTTGCTACCTTTCTCTTGAGCCTTGCGGCGTTTTTAACGATATTGTTTAACAGCCATCAACAATTCTTCTTGCCGGCGTTAATTCCGATTTTGCAAAATGTCATTATTATCGGGGGTCTATTCCTGCTTGGGGCCTGGGGTATAGATGGGTTAGCCTGGTCCACACTGGCTGCGATGGGTGTAACGGCGGGGTTACTTTTGCTGCTGGCCCTCTATCGCAATTTCCCTGTACTAGCTACGCCAAAATTTTGGGATCCGAATTTTATCAGGGTTCTCAAGCTTTCCGCTCCAATGTTTGCCAGCAGCTTGTTCGGGCAGGTGTACATGGTGGTAGATCGCCGCCTAGCTTCTGGACTTGATGTGGGCAGCATCGCCGCCCTGAACTTTGCCAATCGCCTCGTGCAACTGCCCTTGTCTATTTTTGTGGCAGCTCTGGCAACAGCAGCCTACCCCACGCTGGCAGCACTGGCGACGCGCGGGGATAAACAGGGCTTTGCGGCGACAACGATCGGTAGCCTGCGAGGCCTGGTGGTGCTACTCGTGCCGGCAACCGTAGGTCTATGGGTGTTGCGGTATCCTATAGTGCGTCTCGCGTTTGAAAGAGGCAGCTTTGACGCCGACTCTACAGCTAAGACTGCCTATGCCCTCGGGTTTTACGCCCTAGGGCTGCTGGGACTGGCTACGGCACAAGTCCTAAGTCGCGCCTTTTTTTCCCTCCACGATACCCTAACGCCCGTGAAAATCGGTATTGCTACTTCCCTGCTGAATACCGCGCTGGCCTTAGTATTAGTCAACCCTTTGGCGCATGGAGGGCTCGCCTTGGCTAACTCCCTCGGCGCATCCGTTAGCGCGCTCTGGCTATTTTATGCACTGCGCAAGAAACTGGGTCCCGTGCCAATGGGCATGGTGACTTTGCTACTTAAAGTCGGGTTTTCTTCGCTCGTAATGGGTTTGACAAGTATTGCGGTTATGACCTTCGCCGCGGAGTGGGGGCAAATCATGGCGCTTGGGGCGGCAGTTGGCATGGGACTTCTGGCCTACGGCATCTGTCTGCTGCTGGCTGGGGTGGACGAGGTAGCGCTGATATTGAAAAGGATACAGGGCAAGTTTGGCAAAAAATTACGTTGACAGAGAGTGGCGAGAGAGGTACCATGCTGTGTAGTAGCCTTTAATTCCGCCGTACGAGTGACGGTCAAGCCCTGTGAGGCTGGGAAGGCAAAAGTGGTCTTGGCCTTTTGCCTTCCCGCTGGCGGGAAGGTTTTTTTGGCGCGCCTGTTTTAAACTAGTTCGGAGAAGCTAGAAAAGAGGGGGTAGTTTATGTTAAATTTGCGCGGACGACACCTAGTGAGTCCTAGTGACCTGACGCTGGCGGAGATAGACTCCATCATCGCCCTAGCCCAAGACATGCAGAGGCAAAGAGGCAACTACAGTGAGCTATGCCGGGGTAAAATACTGGCAACCTTGTTTTACGAACCTAGCACGCGCACAAAACTCAGTTTTGAGTCAGCCATGTTGCGCATGGGGGGAAGCATACTCGGTTTTAGCGACGCCAATGCCTCAGCGGTCGCCAAGGGAGAGTCCCTAGCCGATACAATTCGGGTCATGGACGCCTATGCGGACATCATAGTCCTTAGGCATCCCAAAGAAGGCGCACCGAAACTAGCTTCTGCGTATTCACGCGTACCAATAGTTAACGGAGGCGATGGCGGGCATCAGCACCCCACACAGACCCTCACCGACCTCTTGACTATACAGGCCTACAAGGGAAGATGTTCAGATTTAAGCGTGGCTTTTTGTGGCGATCTTAGGTACGGACGCACCGTTCACTCACTCATTGAAACGCTGGTGCGCTATCCCGGCGGCAAGTTCTATCTTATCAGCCCTGAGGAGTTAGTTCTTCCGCTGCGTCTGCGCGAGTACCTGCAGCGAACTTCGTCTTGCCAAATAATTGAGTGCCGCAGTATGGAAGATGTTCTGCCACATATCGACATTCTCTACATGACGCGCATACAGAAAGAGCGTTTCTTCAATGAGGCCGACTATCTAAGGCTGAAAAATAGCTATATTCTTGATGCTGCAAAGCTCTCCCTGGCGAAACAAGATCTTGTCGTCATGCATCCTCTGCCACGCGTCAACGAAATAGCCTACGAAGTAGATGCGGATCCGCGGGCGGCTTACTTTGCGCAAGCAGAATATGGCGTCTATGTCCGCATGTCGTTAATGGCACACTTACTGGGGGTGACGAGCTAATGATAAAAGTTGCGGGAATCAAGCGGGGCACAGTGATTGACCACGTAACGGCTGGGAAAGGCTTGTGGATTTTTAACAAACTAAACTTGGCGAGCCTAGGGCACCCTGTCGTGCTCCTCATGAATGTGCAGAGCAGCCGGCTTGGCAGAAAAGATATAATCAAAATTGAAGATTACACGGCTGTTGACACGGCCATGTTAGGCCTAATTGACGCTGGCATTACGGTCAACATTATCGAAAACGAGCAAGTGGTGAACAAGACGCAAGTATCGTTGCCGCAGGTGGTTAGTGGGCTCTTTGCTTGCGGCAATCCACGCTGTGTATCTAATTCTGACCATTATGTGACGCCAATTTTTGCTCTGTACGAGGCGCATTCACGTGCCTATCTCTGTGAGTATTGTGAAGAGGTCACCAAGGTGGCGTGGAAATAAGGTCACTCTCGCTCCACACGGCGATCTCATGGTAAACTCTTAGTAGGAAGTTTACTCTGAAACCGAGAAAGTGGGGGGTTCTTGTGTCAACTGATCGTGATAGTCTTTTTGCGGCCATTGCGAACCGCAAATCTGTGCGCCGCTACCAAAATATAGCCATAGGGGAGGTTGCGCGCGAAGCGCTACTCTCTCTGCAGAGCCTGCGAAAACTAGACAGGGTGCCGTGCCGCGTGGAGTTTGTCGAGGGGGAACTACCCTTGGATGACCTTTTCACCGGCATTCTTGGCAGCTATGGCAAAATTATGGGAGCGCGGGCCTTGCTGTGTCTAATAGTTCCTGCTTCTGACATCGAGGCAGGCAAGATGGAAGCAGGTTACTTAGGTCAGCAATATGTGCTGCGAGCAACCGCCTTAGGGCTTGGGTCTTGCTGGGTTGGGGGAACATTTAACTACAAGAAGCTCATGGCACATCTTTCTCTCGGGCCAGATGAAGCGGTGGCGGCGGTGATTGCCCTAGGTTGGCCAAAAGAGGGGCCTGATGCGGTCGGTAAAGTGCTGCATTCCTTGGTGCGACGCAAGGAGCTCGGCGGGATAGCCAGCAAGGCACTGCTTGCGGGTCCTTGCTGGCTTAAAGAGGCGCTTCGCGCTGTGCTTGCTGCTCCCTCTGCCATCAATTTGCAGCCGTGGTATTTTACAGGCTCAACTGCGGCCGTTGAGCTGCGGTCAAGCCGCAATGGGACCTTCACGCCTATGGACCTCGGCATCGCCATGCTACATTTCGAAATAGCGGCCGAAGCGCAGGGCTGTAGAGGCCGCTGGCACTGCGAGAAAAATGTACAAATTTTTTTCGTGGGTCAGTAAAATGTGACCTGCAGCACATTCTTACGACCTTCCATGAGGTATGCTAAGTACAGCAAACTCAAGGAGGTTATTAAAATGGCACTGCGACAAATTATCAAAATCGATGAGGACCTATGCAATGGTTGTGGTCAGTGCGTACCAGGTTGTGCCGAAGGCGCCCTGCAGATTGTAGACGGCAAAGCTCGTTTGGTGAAAGAGCAATACTGTGATGGACTTGGTGCCTGCCTAGGTGAATGTCCCACGGGAGCCTTGACCATTGAAGAGCGGGATTCGGAGGCGTATGATGTGGACGCTACTAATGCATGGTTGACGAGTATCGGCCGTGACCCAGTTCCTCACATTGCCCCACCAGTTGTTACGCCCGCCCCACCGAGTGTGCGCTCACATCTGCAAGACCATAGTCACGGGGGCGGCTGCCCGGGCTCACGTTTGATGAGCTTCGGCCAAGCCGAGGATAATCCCGCGACCCATGCTCCACTTGGTACCGCCAAGTCGGAACTTAGGCAGTGGCCTGTGCAGCTAATGCTCGTGCCACCGACCGCACCATTTCTCAGAGAGGCCGACCTGCTCATTGCCGCCGATTGTGTGCCATTTGCCTATCCAGATTTTCACCGTAAAATGCTAAAAAATAGAGCCGTACTGATTGCCTGCCCTAAACTTGATGATGCGGCACAGTATATCGAAAAACTTGCGCAGATGATCCGGATAAATGATTTCCGCAGCATTACCATTGCCCATATGGAAGTGCCATGCTGTTTTGGTCTTGGCAAAATTGTCAATGCGGCTATAGAGCGTGCCGGCATCAAAGTGCCTGTGATGAGCATCAATGTCGGTCTACAGGGAGAATTAAAATAGGGGATTACGCTTGGCAGGAATGTGAGAGCGGATGGCGAATACAGAGAGAGGAAGATGCATTTAAGCTTGAGGAGGACGTTTTTTGATGAGCAGAGCAGAACGTAGAAGGCGCGAAAGGCATAGCAACAGTGGTTTACCTTGGGATAAAATTATAGTTGCGGCGGTGCTAGTGTTTTTCGCCATTAGTGCCGCTGTCGCCTATTTTTTCCCGATGATTACCGCACGGTCTTATGCCGAAGGCAGCAATCGTATCCATCGCATTATTATTTCTCGTGCCCTAGATCGGCTTGAGCGCACTGATCCTATCGAGTTCACCTACTACTTCACCAATGCAGCCGGTTCAACCATGCGTTTTGAGGCCAAAGAGGCTGATCATAGTGTTACCTTGACTGACCCTGTTACTAATGAAGCCAAAGTCTATGACCAAGAGCCCCTGCCTGCTGAGTTTCAAAGGTTAAGCGAAACTAAAGACGCCCTCGCAGCTGCGCTGCGGAACAGGGACTTTGTCATTAGCTACAGGGAAAATGAGCAGCAATTCGGTCATAAGATCCTGCAGGTTGTTATGCGCGATGATGAAGACAAGTTGGTTGAGGGCTATGAGTTGTATTTTGATGCCAACCATGCGCTCGATGAGATACATATAGTCAGGCGTGTGGGTG